>OFDC01000150.1_pt1 | contig 69710 bp, 50 predicted proteins | sample 1520941 | NCBI WGS metagenome assembly OFDC01 (sample SAMEA94258168, study PRJEB24077) | hot springs metagenome | biome: Aquatic biome; feature: Water | place: India | collected 2012-12-06 | depth 5 m | reverse complement strand
CGTTTGATGTTTTGGCAGCCGTTTTGATTGCTTCCTTAATTCTCAAATATGTTCCACAACGACAAATGTTACCACTCATAGCATTGTCAATATCTTCATCGGTTGGTTTGGGATTACTTTTTAACAAAGCCGTTGCTGACATTATTTGTCCTGATTGGCAATAGCCACATTGAGCAACGTCATGTTCGAGCCATGCTTTTTGTACAGGGTGCGTGCCATTTTCTGAAAGCCCTTCGATAGTCGTAATGGCTGATTTTCCAACCGACGATACTGGAATACTGCACGAACGAACCGCCGAACCATCTAAATGAATGGTACACGCACCACATTGAGCCATACCACAGCCAAATTTGGTTCCTGGCATATTGAGGTGGTCACGCAAAACCCACAAAATTGGGGTTGACGGGTCAACATCAACTTGTTGCGTTTTTCCGTTGATTTTTAAAGAATATTTTGCCATTAGTTTTATTTCATTTTAAAATTCAACAAAAATATATAAAGAAATCTGTAAAAAACAATATTTTTCAAATGAAAACTTACGAAAATCAAACAAAACTACACTAATGATATTAGTTAGAAATAGCGTTAATATTTTACAATACCATTTAAACAGCGAAAGGATATTTCGCCCATCAAATTTTGGGGGATAAATTAGAAAACTCCTTCATTACAATTCAAAACTCACTGTTACATCCTCCGTTCCGAGTGCAGCCACAAGCCCTGTTACATCATCAATTTTTCCGATTTTGGTGTAGCTGTATGAAGTAGAAAAACCTTTGTAGAAAAGCACCAATGTACTTGCCCCATACATCATTAAATCTCCCGATTGAATGCTTGCAGGTACAGAGGGATTAACAGGTAAGCTATTAGACAATTGAGCAAATTTTTCATTATTGTTTAGCTCATTCATTTTAATTGTTAATGGTAATTGTGCTACAAATGCTTTGGAAGTGGCATTATCCAAAAGTGTAGCTGTGAAAACCTTGTCGCCCACTTTTATTTTTAGTTTATGTCCGCTCAGCGGATTAGAATTTTCGTTCATAATTTTAATAGAAACTTGATTTTCGGCTTTGCACGAAACAAAGAAACCGATGAACAATTGAGCAAAAAAGAATAAAATTAATCGTTTCATTTGTCTGGATGTTTAGTTTATTTTCCGGTAAATCTTCTTGAAATTATAATTCAGCGTTACGTTCCACATAAAATTTTGGTTGTTAGGAATATCCGATTTAAAAGTCTGATTAATAGTAGATTGCAGACTAAAAGGTAGTTTTTTATGAAATAAAGCACCTGTAACCGTCAAATAATCGCCTCTATAACCATCAGTATATAGAAAATAAATGGAAGGAAATAAATTAAAACTAAGATTTTTACTCAAACCAATATTGGTAATATTTGTATTTAGAAACAAAACACGGGTCAGTTGTGGTCCATGTTTTTGAAGTCCATTCCCTTGCAAATACATCGCACTTAAACCAAATTTATTGTTGAGTTGATAACTCGGCACAACCTCAAAGGCCAGAAAACGAAGCATTTCGGTGATTTCTTTTGTAGTTCCATTTTCAGTATCGGTTCGGCGGATGAGCGTAAAAGCAGGATGTGTACCGACTCTTAAACCAAACTTCTTTTTATCAACCAGTTGATAACGCACCCACCATATCAGACCTCCTTTTTCAGCGGTAGGTACGAGGCGAATATCTGGCTCAAAACTAAGTTTCTTTTTTCTAAAAGATAGATTGGCCACAAAAGCGGGGCTATTCAATGAAAACGTAGGAATGATAGAAAAACCGTTGTTTGTAAAGCCGACTGAACCCGAAAAAGAGGAAATATTTTTGGTACTATCGACCGATTGAGCGACTGCAAAAGAAAAAACTAATGAAAAGCAAATTATGTATAAAGACTTCATTTAAAGGTTGTTAAGTGTTTGCAAAATATTATTACGCAAAGGTAGCTTTCACCAATTCTAATCTTTTTATACATTTTACGGTTTTACTTACCAATTTTACAGATAGCTATTTAATTGATATTTTTTATATTTAGTTTTGACAAAAAAAGGACTATGATAATTTACGATACAATAAAAAAATACAGCGAGACTTTCAACAACAAAACCTTGCATCCACTCATCAATTTGGTTGACTTGAATAAGTCTAATGAGTTGGTACGAACCAAGTTCACACTGAATTTTTATGCGATTATTATCAAAGAAACAAACTGCGGAGATATTCGATATGGCAATAAATACTACGACTACTCCGATGGCAGTATGGTGTTTTTTAGCCCAAATCAGATAATTACGAGCGAACCCGAAGGCGAATTACACCAACCTTACGGCACAGCTCTGATTTTTCATCCTGACATTATCAAAGGAACAAGTTTGGGTAAGCAAATCTATGAATATTCATTCTTTGGTTATCAGTCGAGTGAAGCTTTGCATCTTTCAGATAGAGAAAGAGAGATAGTGAATCATTGTTTTGAGAATATTACCACCGAAATCAGCCAGAATATTGACCGACATAGCAAGAAATTGATTGTCGCTAATCTCGAATTACTTTTGAAGTATTGCACTCGTTTCTACGACCGCCAGTTTATTACTCGTGAAAATGCCAATCAAGGTATCATTGAGCGGTTTGAAACACTACTCAATGATTATATGTTTAGTGAAAAACTAAAAACAGAAGGCCTGCCTTCGGTAGCCTACTTTGCCGATGAATTGCATCTTTCGGCCAATTATTTTGGAGATTTAGTTAAGAAAGAAACGGGTAAATCTGCTTTAGAATTTATTCATTTAAAATTACTGGAAGCCGCCAAAGAAAAAATTTTGGACACTACCAAATCAGTCAGTGAGGTTGCTTATGAATTAGGTTTCAAATATCCACAGCATTTCACAAGGCTTTTTAAGCAAAAAACTGGCGTGAGTCCGAATGAATTTCGGGGATTGAATTAAACACTACACTATTTTTCGGAAAGCTGTCGGCGTACTACCTGTAAATTTCTTGAATTGCTTACAAAAATGGCTTTCATCAATATACCCAAACTCATCAGCAATCTCCCCTATTGTCAGTTGACTGTATAATAGGCGTATTTCGATAAGTTTCATTTTGTATTTGGTTATAAACTGCTTGATTGATTCGCCAGTGTGTTTCTTAAAAAATATACTAATATAATCGGGCGAATAATTAAACACATCGGCCAAATGTTCAATCGTGAGTTTTGTAGGCTCATAAATATGCTTCTTGATATAAACCAAAATCGCTTCTACCGAATCTTTCAAAACTGGACTGACAAGTGTTTCTCCAAAAAGGTTTCGAGCAAGAATTATCATAATACTTCGCATGATGCTTGTCCGAATACTGTCAAAATATTTTGAATTTGGGTTCTCATTTTCTTCTTCCAGCACAGCCAATAAACTATGAAGTTTTTTACGTTCTTGTTTATCACGTACTATTGTGCCACGGCTCTGCGACGAGGTATATAATAATGTATTCGTCACTTGCTGCCAAAGGCTATCTTTTTCATCGACATGGTTTTTATAAATCGAATCATTGAATCTTACGAAACAGAATTCGGTCAGAATATCAATTTCAAAATTATGAAAATCTTCTGGGCCTAATAGAAATACATCGCCTTCGGTATAAGCAAATGTATTTCCGTTGATATTATGAATGCCACTTCCTTTCAGAATAAAAATAATCTCAAAATACGTATGCTTATGCACAGGATGATTCCATGTCTTAGCTTCAAAGTGATAAATACTAAAAGGTGTATGAAGTAGGTATCGCTGCATGATGATATGAAGATAGTCGCAAAAGCACCAATATATGTTGGATTTTTACAATTAACAAAAAATGTTTTTCAATTAGTTTTGCAGAGTAATAATTATTATAACTTATAAAATGCTATTTTATTGACCCAAAATTAGGCTTTTGCTTATCAATGAAATTGGTATTTCAGAAAATAAATAATGGAAATATACAAAACATAATCTTTAAAAATATAGAAATGGAAAAATCAACACGAAGAAAATTCTTAAAAACAAACGCCGTAGCTCCGCTGGCATTCGCCACATCGTTGGGTTCGGAAAAAGTAATAAAAAGTGAGTTATTCGTTCACCACGTTTATTTTTGGTTAAAAAATCCAAATTCGGAAGCTGATAAAGCCAAATTGATTGAAGGCTTAGAAAATCTCTCGAAAGTTTCGGAAATCAAAATGGCACATATTGGCACGCCAGCCAGCACCAACAGAAGCGTTATTGAGCGTGGATATGCCGTTTCGTGGTTATTATTTTTTGAGAATCTCGAAGAAGAAGAAATTTACCAAAAACACCCAATTCATCTAAAATTCGTCGAAAATTACTCACATCTTTGGGAAAAAGTAATTGTCTATGATTCGGTTGGAGCAAAGAAAAAAGGTTAATATAAATGCCCTGAATCGGGATACTGATTCGGGGCATCTGTTTTTAGTTCAAAACTACTTTATTAGTTTTCTCCAAAATCATTCGTCCGACTCTAAAAATAGTCAGACCGAGCAAAGCACAACCAGCCATAACGGCGGTCATTGGCAAGCTCGTGCCGTTGCTTAAAAAACCAACTAAAGCTGCTGATAATGAGCCAATTCCCATCTGAATTGCTCCCAAAAGTGCCGAAGCACTTCCTGCTTCTTTCGAAAAAGGAACTAACGAAAGTGCCGAGGAATTAGGAAAACTGAACCCTTGACAGCACAGAAACAAGAAAATAAGCAAAATCATGCTGTATAGATTCAACCAATCTAATGCACTTCCCACACACAGAATAGTACCTATGATTGTTTGAATGGTTAAGACAACTCTCACTATTTGTTCGGAACGAAATCTTCTTAGAGCTAAATTATTAAGTTGGCTGCTTAGAATTAATCCACCCGCCAACAAACCAAATATCCACCCGTATTGTTGTTCGGTAACGTGGTACATTTTCATAAACACAAATGGCGACCCCGATAAATAAGCATACACTCCACCCGAAACCATAGAACCCGCAAAAGCATAGGTAAAAAACTGCGGATTTCGGAAAATATTGAAAAAACTCGGTATAATATGGCGGGGTTTTAATGAGATACTTTCATCGGGCTTTTTGCTTTCGGCCAACAGAAAAACTACTGCCAAAAACAGCAATAAACCCATGCCTCCTTGCAGCCAAAACACCGAATGCCAGCCCAAAGCTGTAATCATATAACTACCAACGGTAGGTGCAATAATAGGCGAAACACCAAGAATTAATATTAAAGTAGAGAATATTTTAGCACTTTCTTGCACAGGAAAACTATCTCTCACGATGGCTCTTGGGGCAACCATGCCCACACAGCCACCCAAGGCTTGCAAGAAACGTAAAACAATGAGCATTTCGATAGAAGTTGCTAATGCACAACCAACCGATGCAAAAAAGTAAATAACCAAACCAATGATTAAAGGAATTTTACGACCAAAGCGGTCGAGCAAGGGGCCATAAAGCATTTGGCCGAATGAAATTCCAATAAAAAAGCTTGATAATGAATAAGATACATCATCAACGGTAACTTTCAAATCGGCAGCAATGCTCGGAAAGCCCGACAAATAAGTATCAATCGAAAATGGCCCGATAGCCGACAACAAGCCAAGAATTAGTATTAATATCGTTCGGTTATTATTCATTCGTTAGTTATAAACTGGGTAAAAAGAAAAGCTTGCCAAAAGGCTTGAACCCAATTGAACAAGCAAAGGTAAGCACAAAATAAATCAAAGCCCCGTCGATTTCTCCATTGCTTCGGTATATCTCGTTCCCATCACTTTTACTTCTTCTGAAGCGGCGGTTAATTCGGCTAATTCTGAATCAGTGAAAGTAATGTTGATTGCTCCGTTATTTTCGGTCAAACGATGCAGTTTTGTTGTACCAGGAATTGGCACTATCCACGGTTTTTGAGCCAATATCCATGCAATGGCAATTTGGGCCGCTGCGGCGTACCGATTGGTAGCTTCTTTCTCTTGAGCAAATTTTTGGATAATATCCAATAAAACTTTGTTAGAATTACGTGCTTCTTCGGTATATCTTGGTAAAATATTACGAATATCGCCTTCGGCAAACTTAGTGGTTTCGTCTATTTTTCCAGCCAAAAAGCCCTTTCCGAGCGGACTAAACGGCACAAAACCAATACCCAACTCTTCGATGGTTGGAATAATCTCGTTTTCGTGTTGGCGTGTCCAAAGCGAATATTCTGATTGCAAAGCCGTTACTGCCTGCTCGGCATGAGCCTTACGAATTGTATTTGCACCTGCCTCCGAAAGCCCAAAGTGTTTTACTTTTCCTTCTTTAATCAAGTCTTTTACCGTTCCTGCTACCTCTTCGATTGGCACATTTGGGTCAACTCTGTGTTGGTAAAAAAGGTCAATTACTTCAATTTTGAGCCTTTTTAATGATTCTTCAGCTACTTTTCTGATGTTTTCGGGGCGAGAATTTACACCTGACATTTTCCCATCAACGATATTAAAACCAAATTTTGTGGCAATAATTACATTATTCTTAAATGGAGCTAAAGCCTCTCCTACTAACTCTTCATTCGTGTAAGGGCCATACACTTCGGCAGTATCAAAAAATGTAATTCCTTGCTCAACCGCAGCCCGAATTACGTTTATCATTTCTGATTTTTCGCCCGCTGGGCCATAACCAAAACTCATTCCCATACAGCCCAGCCCGATAGCCGAAACTTCTAAATCTTTTCCGAGGATTCTTTTTTTCATATTTCTGTTTTATCTGTGTGTTATTAAATATTTCTAAACTTCACAGGACTCATTTCGGTGTGTTTCTTAAAGAAATTATTGAAATGTGTAACCTCTTGAAAACCAAGCGAATAGGCTATTTCTGAAACATTCCATTTGCTTTGTTTGAGCATAATTTTGGCTTCTTGCAAAAGTCTTTCAGCGATTAGATTTGAGGTAGTTTTTCCACTTGTTTCTTTTACGGCTCGATTGAGATGATTGACGTGAACATTGAGCTGGTCGGCAAAATCGGAGGCGGTTCGCAGCTTAATTTCAGTATGGTTTTCATCAATCGGAAATTGGCGTTCGAGCAATTCCAAAAACAACCAATAGATTCTTTGTGAGGCATTTATCGGTAGCTGTTCAATACGATTCGATGGACGAGTTTTCATGGCAAAATGAATCAACTCATAAATCAGATTTCTGATGACATCATATTTATGAATGTATTCCGAGCCGAGTTCAGTTTCTATTTTTTCATAAATTCCGCACAAACTTTCAAATTGACCGTCTTCCAGTTCAAAAACGTGCGTGCCAGTAGGTTGAAATACTTCGTATTGAATCAGATTGCCGAACTGATTAAAAAAACGAGCATTGAAAACTACATAAAACCCCGAAACTTCGGCTTCGATGTGTTCCCATTTATAAGGAATAAATGGATTTGAAAAAACAAGAGCTTGCTTCTCGAACGAAAAAACTTTATCGGCATAATGAATGCGACTACCACCTCGACAGAGCGTAACTTTAAAGAAGTCACGTCGGCGATACGGCACAGGTTTTGTCATTGGATGCGGTAATCTGAACACATTTACATGACCAATATCACGACTAAGGTTTTCGGGAATCCAATCGAATTTTCGACTGTAAAATTCTTCGAGCGATTCAAGTTTTCCATTATTTTCCATAAAAAATTGTGTTTAAGTAGAATGACGAATTTAGATTTACGAATGACGAATGTAAGACACTTACTATCAACCATTTAAATCATTTCAAGTTTAAATTAAATTCATCTCTTTACTTATAAGCGGTAATTTAAACCTACATTCCAAACTACATTATCTCCAGCAATCGTTGATTTTATCTTATAGGTAAATATTGAGGAAACATACACAGGTAGTTTTTTTCGATTAAAACTAAGCATTTGGCTGTAATAAACACCTTTTTTATTATCTAAGGTTAGGTGAAAAACCTGCGGAAAGAAGCCTAAATAATAGTTTTTTGAAATTCCGATATTCGGAAAACGAGGTTGAATCGAAACATACGTACTTTTTTTAATGGCATAAGAGTCTAAACCTTTGGAAGCAAGCAAATGCAAACCCAACGAAAATTTAGGAGATTGATGCCAAACAGGCACAAATTCAGCCGCAAGATACCGCTGCGAAATCCAACGATTTTCGGTTTTACCATTTATCGTAACTTGACTGGGTCTGACCACATACGAAGGATGCCCTCCTACATGCCAACTAAAATGCTCGGTTCGTTTGGGGCGGTATCGAAGCCAAAAAATATACGACCAAGGTTCGCCATTAAGTCTCCATCTTAGTTCGGGTTCAAAGAAAATATGTTTTTTCCCGACTGTCAAATTAATAATTGCGGCAGGCTTGCCAAGCATTAAATTTGGAAAAAGTGATACGCCATTATTGGTTATTTGAATATTGGCCGATGCTTGTAGAGGCTCTGTTTTTTTTAGCGAATCTGTTTTTTGGGCAAAAATTGCAGTATTACAAAAAAGAAACAATAAGAGTGTTTTTGGAAAAGAGAAAGTTTGAATTGAGTTATACATTTATATAAAAATAGGTTTTAAATTATAACACAAAAGTACAACTTTAACACTACTACTTTTAACGCTTTTCAAATCAAAACTTACGAAAATCAAACAATGATGAGATACAAACAAAAAGAGCCAAGTTTTAGTAACTCAGCTCTTTGATTGAAATTTCTATTAGATTTTTAATTATCGCTCAAGGCATCACGCAAAATCGAAAATGATTTTAGCTTGGCATCTAAATCAAAAATATGCGAGGCTACCATTAATTCATCAATGCCTGTTTCTTCGATAAAAGCAGAAAGGTTGGCTTGAAGCGTCTCTTTACTGCCATAAAAAGTGCAGGCAAGCATGTTATTTACGGCTTGTCTTACTTCGGGAATTTGATAAACTTCGGGCAATTTGGCAACGGCACTTAATGGTTTTCGTTTATTGGTCAGAATACCAACAAATAGCCCTATAAGACTGTTTAGCAACACATTGGCTTCTTCATCAGAATCGGCGGCGAGTACATTTACACAAGCCATGACGTAAGGTTTTTCTAAAACATCAGATGGCTTGAAATTATCTCTATAAATCTTAATCGCCGTACGAAATTGTGCTGGTGCAAAATGCGAAGCAAAAGCATAAGGAAGTCCCATTTCGGCGGCCAGATAGGCACTGTCAGTACTCGAACCCAATATCCAAATTGGAATTTCTAAGCCTTCACCTGGGAAAGCTCTTACTCGTGCGTCACGGTTATCTTCACTAAAATAGGTTTGCAGTTGCCTTACATCTTCGGGGAAATTTTGGGCGGTTTCTTGGTATCTTCGCAGAGCCATTGCCGTGAGTTGGTCAGAACCTGGGGCCCGACCCAAACCTAAATCTATGCGATTTGGGTAAATAGATTCTAAAGTACCAAACTGCTCGGCAATGACCAATGGACTATGATTAGGCAACATTATTCCTCCCGAACCGACACGAATTGTATTTGTTTTTCCTGCTACGTGGCCAATCAAAACCGATGTTGCCGAACTCGCAATATATTCCATGTTGTGGTGTTCGGCCATCCAAATACGTTTATAGCCTAAATTTTCGGCATTTTTGGCAATTTCTACGGTGTTTGCTATGGCAGTTTGGTGAGTGCCACCTTCTACAACGGTGGCAAGTTCAAGAACAGATAATGGTATTTTTGTCATTCAGTGTAATCTCTTTCTTTAAGAACGCCAAGCTTATTTAGAAAGTTTCTTACAGAGATTCGATACAAACAGAAAGAGCGACACTGTGGCCGCTCTTTCTGTTTAAGTAAAATCTAACAATCAGGATTTACATCTTGTGAACTGCCGACTGTGGACTTTATTATTCTTTTACCCTCACGGCTTTTGCTTCGAACATATTCATCAATGTTCCTTTTAGGTTATCATCGTCAACTTTTACTAAATCAACATTTACATCATAACCTTGTGCCGAGAAATAAATTACAATTTTATCAGCCGATTCTTCGATGTTAGTAATTGGGATTTTAGGGGCAGAAGAATCTCCAATTAATGTAAGTTCACCCGCTAATTTACCATCTTTTCTTTCGAGTTTTGTTACAAATTTAGCATCACCATTTGGCGTACCTGTAACGGTAATTTCCCATTTTGCTGCAAAAAATTCAGACTGAGCAAATGTATTGAATGAAAGACCCAATACAAAAAGAACTACAAGAACACTTAATTTTTTCATTTTATTTGCGTTTGGTGCGTCAACACGCCGTCGCCACGTATGTTTAAATTGTTACTAAAGATTAAAGCTATTGTCAGTGTCCTCACTGACAATTTAATTATGCTGTTGCCTGTGGAGACACAGACAATGGCATTTGGATATTTACTTCACTCGATTACCTTTTACCTCAATCATTCCCATGAGTTTGCCTTTAATATTATCGGCATCTTCTTTGCTTAGTTCCATATTAAGATTCATGCCATTGGCAGAGAATGATAATTTAATTTTTTCTCCATCAATTTCTTCTACTTTCTCAAAAGCCTGACTTCCCATTTGCTGCGAAATCATTTTACCAGAAAGTACACCATTGTTTCTTTCAATGACCATTTCAATCGAAACATCTCCGCCAGGTGTTCCAATCATTTTGGTTGCCCATTTTCCCACAAAGAAATCATTCCCTGATGGTGCTTCTACTTTGGCAGGTTCTTTCAATGAACTTTCGTAAGCCATTTTAAATTCTAAGCCCATAACTACCATCAATGAACCAGCATCTGCTTTTGAATTCGAGAAAATGATGCAAACATCTTGCGGTTTTCCATCTAAATTATTCGGTAGATTTAATGGTATAGAAAGAGTTTTTGGCGTAAAGTCCATTTTATCAGAAGGCTCTAAGAAAGTCGAACGCCCAAGGAATGGTCCAGTTGGGCTACCCAAACGAGCCTCAATTGTTCCACCAACTGCACCCAATTGAGGTTTCGGAGCAGTAGCTCCTACTTGAATTTCAGAAACACCCGTTAAATCGACTTGTTTCAGAACCATGTAAGCACCTGATTTTGAAGGAATTGCCAAGTTGTTTCCACCAAAAGCCATTTTATTAATGTCCACATATTCATCAAATCCGTGTGGGTCGAGTTTCGAGTTTCTCAATACAAAGCTTTGCTCCGATTTCAAGGCAGGCAAACCATTAGAACCTTGGTCTTCGTAAGCTGCACGCACAATATACACGCCTTTATTTTTATCAGAAGCAGGTGCTTTAGTTGTGAACGTACCTTTCACTGGCAACGAAGACTTTGGTTTTTCATTGGCAATGTTCAAGATATATTTTACCATTTCAGAAGCATCAGCCGTAGAAATTTGTGGGTGTCCTGCCATCGCAGTTTCTCCCCAAACACCACTTCCACCTGAAATTACTTTCTTTGCCAATGTCTCGATTGCTTTGCTATCGCCTTTATATTTATTTGAAACATCACGATAGCTTGGCCCGATAGATTTCTTTTCTTTGCTATGGCAAGCCATACAGTCGCTGCCTTCAATCAACTTCTTACCTACGGCATAAGCGGCACTGGCATCGGCCGAGCGGTGCCCCATCGCAATCATGTTTTTATCGTAACCTTCAGCCAAATAATCAATATTTACAGCTACGTTTTCGGCAGAAATACCTTTATCCAATTCGCCATCTTCTTTGTCTTTTACCTTAATTTCGTAATCGAACGATTTGTTAGCGATATAGAAACTCTTGTTGGCTTTTGGCATATCAAGCGTAAGCACTGGCGGCTCATTACCAGCCGTAATTTCCATTGATTGACTATTAATGCCACCTTTGCCATCATCAACGGTTAGCGTTGCTTTATATACACCTGCTTTCGTTAGTGTTAGGTTTGCATCTTGTGTAGGTATTACCTTCACGAAACCATTTTTAGAGGTAACTTTCCAAGTATATTTCAAAACATCTCCATCGGCATCAGTTGTACCTTTTGCAGTTAATTTTAGGTTGAAAGGAATTGCTCCGCCCATTTGATTAGCTGCTACCTGAATTTGTGGTTTACGGTTTCCGCCATTGTATTCAATACGAATCAAACGAGCATCGTCGTTAGCTGTAAACCAGCCAGAACCATATTCGAGCATATACAAATCACCATTTTCGGCAAATTCCATATCCATCGGATTGCTGAATTTATAGCTTGGCATAAAACGCTCCATTGAGGCATAATTTCCGTCTTTATCGAAACTCACGGCCATTACCCAGCCACGCATCCACTCGTAAGCAAAGAATTTACCATCGTAATATTTCGGAAACGCACGACTGGCAGTAGCAAACATATCTTTGTTATAAACTGGCCCCGCCATTGGGTTACAACCGCCAGCACCGAGCAACGGAAATTCTTGGCTATTTGCATACGAATACCAAATCATCGCACCTTTTGCTTCTGGTAATTGAATCAAACCAGTATTATTTGGCGAAGTATTCATTGGTTTCATGTAATCCCATTTGTCGCCCGAAGTATTGCTTACAAAATCAAATTTATTGTAGGCTTTGTTATCGCCCACAAAATGTGGCCAGCCATAATTTCCAGCAGTTGCGGCTTGTCCGAACTCACAAGTTCCTGCCGCTCCACGGTTCGGGTCTGGTTTAGAAGCGTCTGGGCCTACATCACCCCAATATAATTTACCTGTTTTTTGGTCAACCGAAATTCTGTATGGGTTACGATGCCCCATTGTAAAGATTTCTGGACGAGTTTTTTCCATTCCTTTCGGGAAAAGGTTTCCTTCTGGAATGGTGTAAGTACCATCTGGCTGCGGCTTGATTCTGATAATTTTTCCACGTAAATCGTTGGTATTTGCCGAAGATTTTTGAGCATCCCAAGGGCTTCTGCCTGGGCGTTCGTCGCTTGGACTATAACCATTTGAAGCGTGAGGATTGGTATTATCGCCTGTTGATAAGAATAAATTTCCTGATTTGTCCCAATCAATCGAACCACCCGTGTGACAACATTCCTCACGTTGGGTTTCAACTTTTAGCATTTCTTTTTCCGACTCTAAAACCAATTCATCGCCTTTCATGGTAAATCTTGAAAGCACATTAAAAGAGCCTTTCGTTGAAGAATAATACATGTAAACCCATTGATTTTGAGCAAATTTTGGGTCTTTGTTTAAACCTAAAAGTCCATCTTCGGCTACAGATTCTTTGCCGTCTTTGCTTACATATTTCAAACTTACAGGAAGTTTGGCAATCGTTTTAAGGGTTTTAGTTTTGTTGTTATAAAGTCTAACTTCGCCCTTTCTTTGAATAAAAAGCACACGGTCTTTATCCAAAACTGTTAGTTCTACTGGTTCGTCGAGTTTTTCTTCTAAAACCACTTTCGTAAAACGATTTTCTTCTGGACGAGCCTTTGAGAAATCAATCGCTTTTGGAGTTTCGCCACCCGAAGCATATTTGATTCCAGCATAAAGATGATTCAAAAAAAGTGGTTCAGAGAAAGTTTCGTCAGTATGCCCCATTGCGGTGTAAAATGAGCGACCACCTTCAAATTCTTGGTACCAGCTAATTGGGTGATTATCCCCATTTTTGCCACCTTGATAAGATTTCTCATCAATTTTAAGCACCACATTGATTTTTGGAGAAATATCTTTGAAGCTGTAAAACTCGTCAGAACGCTCAAAAGAATCTGGCATTCCTGCTGTGAGTTCATTCTTTTTCGTTACGAAAAATTTGCCTTTCTGCACATTGTTTGGCATTGGGTGGTCGAGAAACCATGCTCCAGCCAATCTGTTGTACCACGGCCAGTCGTATTCGGTATCGGTTGCAGCGTGAATACCCACGTAGCCTCCACCCGCTTGAATATATCGCTCGAATGAAGTTTGTTGTTCGTTATTCAAAATATCGCCCGTTGTATTTAAGAAAATAACCGTATTGAATTTCTTCAAGTTAAGTTCTGTAAACTGGCCTGCATCTTCTGAGAAGCTTACGCCAAAACCTTTTTCTTTCGCCATTTTAGCGAGTGCAGTTTTACCTGCTTCGATAGACTGATGTCTGAACGCCGCAGTTTTGCTAAAAACCAATACATTGATTTTGGTTTGTGCAAACGCAGTACTGACAAAAAACAGCATAAAAAGTGTCTTAAATAAGATTTTTATGCTTGTTGTACGATTTTGTTTCATGAAATTGATTTGTTTAATTAAAATTTTAATATTTTATTTCACGTTCGTAGAGACGTTACATGTAACGTCTCTACATGATATTGATGAATTAATATTCTATTCCTCCATATAATTCAAATCTTTATGAAAAGTCTCTTCTAAATTGCTCAAACCCCAAAAGGCCAGTAGAATTGCCACAAGCCCAACAAACATTGCAGATTGAACCGTTCCGATGTAAGGATTTAGAAAACCAAAAAGCAGGGTTTGCGGAATAACCGTTGCACGAAGAATATTCAATGAAGATGTCGTTACGGTCGCTCTGATATTTGTTCCGTATTGCTCGGCGGCAAGTGTGAGCAACACAATTGAGTAGCCAACACAGAAACCAAGAAACAGCAATAAACCATAATAAAGCATAAGCGATTGATTACCGATGGCAAAAAATAATACCGCACCAATTGCATAAAGTGATAAGTACAGGCGAATGGCTTTTTTACGACTTTGAAGATATTGGCTTACCAGTCCACCAGTTAAATCACCAAAAGTAAAACCGATAAAATAGTAGGTAAAAACCGTTGATACAGATGGGATTTCGGTCATTCCCCATGCTTTGGCAATCTCGGGTGTAAATGTCATTACTACACCATTAACGTACCAAACCGGAAAACCCAACACGCAAATACTGATATATTTGATGATATATGCTTTGTTTTTGAATAAAAGTCGTAGATTTCCTTTATTGGATGTTTTTTCTTTCATAGCATTAAATAAACCCGATTCTAAGACTCCTAAACGTAGAATCAAGAGAGCAAAACCTAATCCTCCACCCAACTGATAGGTAAATTGCCAAGAATATTTACCGCCAATATACGCTCCAGCGATTGCTCCGAGCATACCGCTGCCGCCAATAATTGCGGGGCCAATACCTCGATATTTTTGTGGCATTTGCTCAGTTACGAGTGTGATGGCGGCACCGAGTTCGCCCGCTAAGCCAACACCCGCCAAAAACCTAAGTAACAAGTAAATTTCAAAATTAGGAGCATAAGCATTGACAAAAGTGGCCGTAGAGTATAATAATATTGAGCCAAAAAGCACCGAAAGCCTGCCGAATTTATCGCCAATAATTCCCCAAATGAAACCACCGATCAACATTCCAACCATTTGGACATTGATTAATGATACACCTTTTGAAAGTAATTCGGCTTCAGGAACACCCAGTTCTAAAAGACTTTTTGAACGTACAATACTCAAAATGATGATATCGTACAAATCAACAAAAAAGCCCAATGCTGAGGCAATAATTGCAAGCCAAATGTGTTTTTTCATACCCCTATTTTATATTTTTATTGATTGATTTCTAATAATTAAGCACTGATTCAGTCAGAAACTACATCAAATTAGCCACTTGATTTGGTCATTCCTACTTCAATACTTCGGGCATTAGCTGTCATGACGACCGCCTTTCTTTTAGTCTCACTTATATATCATTATGGTTTACGGAACAAATGTAAAATAATTTCCAATTATTGTCTAATTTTTAGACAATATATTTTTATTTTATATTATATTTGAATAATTATATTTTACGAACGGCTTTTATGCAGGATAAGCCGTAACTTTGTGGCTAAACAAATTCATCAACATGAAACTATTTGACGGAGAAAATTTCATACATCAACTTTCTATCGACTGTGTGATTTTTGGATATAAAGAAAGAGAGTTGAAAGTACTTGTGCCAAAAATAAATCTATCAAAAGATTTATGGGCGTTGCCAGGTGGCTTTATTCAACAAGATGAAAGTATTGACGAAGCTGGTCAAAGAATTTTACAAGAAAGAACAGGATTGATAGATATTTTTTTAGAGCAATATAGAGTTTTTGGACAAACAGAACGCACCAATAATGAAATTTTCAAAGAATTTCAACTAATAAAAGATGAACTCTCAGAACAACTCCCATTTAACGAAAACGATATTACTTGGCTTTCAAAACGATTTGTTTCGATTGGCTATTATGCCTTGGTTGATATAAACAAAGTAAATCCACAAAAGGGAGATTTTGACGAATCGATTGATTGGTATAATATCAAAGATTTACCAAAGATGATAATGGACCATAACGAAATGGTTGATTATGCTCTTGAGACACTTCGACAAAACCTTGACCATAAGTTAATTGGCTTTAATTTATTGCCCGAAACCTTTACAATGAAAGAGGTACAAGAACTTTATGAAGCCATTTATGACAAGCCTTTTGCGAGAAACAACTTTCAAAAGAAAATTCTGGATATGAATGTTTTAGAACGCCTCGAAAAGAAATTTACGGGTGCGGCCAATAAAGCTCCGTATTTGTATAAGTTTAAAAACTGATGTTTCATTTATGTAATGTATTTATGCGAACCGTCGCAGTTAGGCATCCTTTTCGATAGCCCACAAATACAATCATTAAAGCCTTTTCCATTCATTATTCGTTCGGTGTAGCTTTCTATTCTTGAATTACGAGCCTTTGAAGATTTCGCCCCAGTAAAATAAATATTGTAAGCTCTTTGGCGGCCTGGAGTCAGTGCTTCAAAAGCTTTTTTAAAGGCTGTATCAGATTTAAACTTTTGAAGTAGTTCATCAGGAAAAGCTAATTCGGCTTTGCTTTCAGGTGCTACTTTTAAACCTGCTTTTTCAACCTCTATGGCTTCGTAAATATAGGCTTTCAGGGTTTGGGTCAAATCGTTTATTTCCTGAATTTCAGTAAATGGAATGATACGTCCCGATTGAGTATTTTCGCCTGGTTTTTGCAAGATATTTTCTGAATCATGCAATAACACTCCTTTAAGAAAACTGATGAAACAATAATCTTTAAATCCTCCGAGAAGGATAACATTAGTGTTATTGAACGTATAGCAAGGTTGCCCCCACTTTAGTTCTTCGGTCAGGCCACAAGCGAGAACAATATTTCTCAGCCTTTTCAGTTCTTCCTGCCATTTGGCACTTTTCTCTAAAAATTCATCCACTTTTGGGTTCATAGAATTCATTTATTTAAATTTATTGACAGTTTCTTGTAGTCTATCGTGAGCCATATTCAAACCATAGACAAAAGGTAGTTTAAGCTGTTCAGCTCGGTGTTTTTCTGACCGATAAATGATTTGTATTGTCAGTTTACTGGTATCGGCAGAGAGTTGTTCGAAAACCAAAAATTCGAGCTGAACATCAATGGGCATATTTTCAATCTCAAATGTTCGGACAATTTTCTGATTAGGCACAACCGCATGAATAGTACCATTCGCCTTGAACATAACATTTCCTTTGTGCGATGTTTCAAACTGAAAACTTCCGTGTGCTTTATTTTCAAGTTTTAGCACTTTTGTTCCCATCCATTGTTCCACAATTTCGGGTTCGGTATATGCCTTAAAGAGTAATTCCACAGGCAAATCAAACTCTCTCGTAATCACCAAATCTTGTTTGCCATCCTCGGCATGTATTTTTGTTTTCTGTTCCATAAAAGCTATTCTTTGGTTTTGTATGCCTGCATGATGGCCTCCAATTTATTGAATCGATCATCCCACATTTTGCGGAATTGCTCAACAAAATCTGCTACTTCTTCCATTTTATTGGCATTAACATGGTAGTAAATTTCTCGACCGTTTTGCTCCTGTTTGAGCAATTCGCATTCGGTCAGAATTTGTAAATGTTTGGATACCGTTGGGCGTGCAGTATCAAAATTGGCGGCTATTGCTCCCGCAGTCATTGATTGCGAGGCAACCAGAAGTAAGATTGCCCTACGGGTTGGGTCGGCTATGGCTTGAAAAACGTCTCGTCTTAAATTCATTATGTAGCTATTTGACTACAAATATATGCGTAGCTATTTGACTACGCAATTTATTTTTTATTTTTTTTATTGAAGGGGGAATTTTAACGGTTTTGTGGGGTCTTAGGTTGATTTTATTCATTTTTTGAATTAAAACCCTTTTTGAGATAAAGAATTAGAGGAATTTCGTTGGTGAGCGTAGAAAGGTAAAAGGTAGAGACAAGGCAATGCCTTGTCTCTACAAATTGGGCGAATGGTTTATTTAAAGAGCCATCGGCTCGGTGTATCTTGTAGTGGTGGATTTCAATCCGCCGTTAATCATAACTTTCATTCAAGAATTCCGTAGGAATGGAACATATAAATGTGCCGAGCCTACGGCTCTCAAATCCTTTTTTAACATTTTTCGGTGGATTGAAATCCACCGCTACAATATTGGTCAAGCCTACGGCTTTTTATGTACATAAACCTCCAGTCCAACTTATTTGATATTAAGACATATTCAATTTGTCAAATAAAACTATATTTCTCTCTTTTGCATCACTGAGAATTTTATCAAAACTCATTATTCCAAAAAGGTCATTGACGACAACTTGCTTTCCTAAATCATTTATTAATATTCTTTGACAATTTTTATTTAGGAAATATAAACCAAACACAATACTCATACCCATGCAATAAATCAAACTTTTATTTTTTTGGCAAAACCCACCTCCCGCCCCTCACATTTTTACCACCTACCCAAATTTTTCCCCATTTATCATATTTCATATTCTTGGAAAAATTATATTTCCTAATATTGTCTAAAATTTAGACAATAAACTTTTTTTAACTATCAGAAATGATGAAAAAATACCTTCTTTTTATACTCCTCACGGCTTTTTCTATTGGCTCTTTTGCTCAAATGCCAGGAATGAGTGCCGCACAAGCCAACATTGGCCATGTTTATGGCAAAATCGTAGATAGTTTGGGCAAACCCGTTGAGTTTGTCTCGGTGGTTTTATTGACCAACAAACCCGACCCTGCAACCAAACAAAACAAAGAAATTTTGCTAAAAGGCACAGTCACGAAAGCCAATGGCGAATTTAGTTTTGACGAATTACCCATCTTTGGCAAACATAAACTCAAAGTTTCGGCAGTGGGTTATAAGACTATCGAAATGCCTGTTGCTTTTCAATTAATGATGAATGGCAAGCCAAACCCAAAAGCAGAAAGCGACCCAGCTGAGCAAATGAAAATGCTCAAAAACCTACTCGGTGGCGTTGATAAAGACTTAGGAAATATCAAATTCTATGAAGATAGCCAAATCTTGCAAGGCGTAACCGTAACGGCTACAAAAGCACTTTTTGAGTCTGATATTGATAAAAAAGTGTTTAATGTCGAGAAAAATATCGTTACAGCTGGTGGAACAGCGGTGGATATTATGAAAAATGTACCATCGCTACAAGTTGACATTGACGGTAACGTGAAACTCCGTAATGCTTCGCCACAAATATTTATTGATGGTCGCCCAACGACACTCTCACTCGACCAAATCCCTGCCGATGCCATCGAAAAAGTAGAGGTAATTACCAATCCATCAGCCAAATATGATGCTTCGGGTGGTAATGCAGGTATCTTAAATTTGGTTTTGAAGAAAAACAAAAAAACTGGCTATAACGGTATGATAAACGCTGGTGCTGACCGTCTGGGAGGTGGAAACGTAATGGCGAATTTCAACGTGCGTCAGAATAAAATCAATCTTTCGGCAATGGCCATGACCAACCAAATGAGAAGCAAGACTTTGGGCGAAAGCGACCGTTTCAGCGATGTTGATGGCATCAAATCAACGATTGCACAAGATGTGGACAGCCGCATGAAAGGTGGATTTTTATTTTCGAGATTGGGTTTAGATTATTTTGTAACGAACCGCACAACGCTTTCGGCAGCGGGAATTATCGGACAAGGGAAATTTGCTCCGAGCGAAAACATTGATATTAATACATTGAGAGGCTCGGCAAGTAGTTTCAGCAATCGTATTTCAGAAACCGACCGTATGTTCAGAATGAAAGGTATGCAGTTGGGTTTGAAACATAACTTCACAAAATCGGGCGAAGAATTGACGGCAGACATCAATTATTTTGGCGGAAAAAATGATGGTTCGGGCTTATACACAACCAATTATTATGGCGATGCCAATAATATCTATGGTTCGCAAATTCAGAAAAACTTATCGGATGGAAATAATAAATTTTTGACAATTCAGACCGACTACGTTAGACCATTTGGCAATAAAGGCTCACTCGAAATTGGTGCGAGAGCCCAAATCAATAACCTCAAAAACATCAACGAGAACTCAATCAAGGCTTTGGGTTCGACAGAGTTTAAAACAATCAGTTCGGCTACGACCAATTATGAGTCAAGAAATGATGTGTACGCGGCTTATGTTTCGGTGGCGGGTGCTTACAAAAAAGTATTCTCGTATAAAGTTGGTTTGAGAGCCGAAAGCTCGAAATATGATGGTAAATTGCTGAATACCAACGAAGATTTCAATAATAAATTCCCGATTAGCCTTTTTCCATCGGTATTTTTAAGCAAAGATTTGAAGAAAAATCAGCAGATTCAGATGAGTTTAACTCGCCGAATCAATCGCCCGAATTTCTTCCAATTAATTCCGTTTGTTGATTATACCGATAGCTTGAACATCACGCAAGGAAATGCCGATTTAGTACCAGAATTTACGTATTCGTCGGAGATTTCTTATACTAAATCTCAAGGTGTGAATACCTTCATCGGTTCGGCTTACTATAAATATACCGATAACTTAATTACGAGATTTTTAGGTCAAGAAATCAACCCAATCAGTGGCAAAACCGATTTGATAAATACCTTTATCAACGCCAATTCGAGCAATAATTATGGTTTTGAATTAACGGGCATTACAAAACCTAAAAAATGGTGGGATTTAACGGCCAACGTCAATTTTTATAATTCGAGAATCAATGTGACGAATCTTGAAATTGCCTCAACACCAGCCCTTTGGAGTATGTTTGGTAAATTGAATAATAACTTTAAATTACCTAAGAAGTTTACGGTTCAACTTTCAGCCGATTATCAAAGTAAAACCAATTTACCAATTAACTCAGGCGGTCAGCAGTTTGGCCCACCAAGCCAAGTACAAAGTGCTTCGCAGGGATATATTAAGGCATTTTATAGCGTAGATATTGCCATCAAAAAGACATTCTTGAAAGATGCCGCTTCCTTGACGTTGAGCGTAAACGATATTTTCAGAAGCCGTTATTCGGTGCAATACTCCGAAGGTGTTGGTTTCTCTCAAAACTATTCGAGACTCACAAATCCACAAATGGTTCGTTTGAATTTCTCGTATCGTTTTGGAAAAATGGATATGTCGTTGTTCAAACGCCAAAACATGAAGAGCCAACAAGAAGGAATGCAAAATGGAATGCAAATGCAGTAATCAAAAACCGAATCACCTATTAAATTTAACCGTTTGATAGGTGATTTTACTCATTAAATCGCATAGAAATTATTTTTTTCTACACGCAAAAACTACATTTGGAAACGTTTGCATTGCCTAATTCTACTTTTTTGCCATTCCAGCAAGCCTTAAACACTTTAGAATTTTATTTTTTTAAGTACCTTTGCTAAGAAAAAGTAAACAAAATCTTGAAAAGTAAACATTCAAATATTGATGAACAAGCACTTTGGCAATCCTTCAAGCAAGGCGATGCCAAGGCGTTTGAGCAGTTATATAATCAGTATTTCAAGACTTTGGGGACTTATGGTTTGCGTCTCAGCCACGACACCACGCTTGTGGAAGATGCCATCCACGATGTGTTTATCGAACTTTGGCGAAGAAGAGAATATTTGAGCGATGTAGAAAACCTAAAATTTTATCTTTTTAGAGCCTTACGCAATCAGTTTCATGGCAATTTGAAAAATGATATTTTAGATAAAAACGAAGACATCAATCAATTCTTAGATTATCTGAGTACGATTTCTTCTGAGCAAGAAATAATTGTTGGCGAAGAAATCCAACTCAAAGCCCAACAAATCGAAAAAGCCCTCAACAAGTTAAGCAATCGTGGTGCAGAGGCCATCAACTTGCGTTTCTATCAAGGTCTAAGCCTCGACGAAACTTCTGAAATTATGCAAACGCCTAAGCAAGTTGTTAAAAATCTTCTTTCAAAATCAATCGCCATTCTCAGAGTTTCGCTCAAAAAAGTCGTTTCGCTTACCGTATTTATGAGCCTACTTCAGTAAACCTTTCATTATGGGTATAAACAATCAAAATTATCTCATTACCCAAATCTCTCATAATCAACAACTTACAAATTATTTCAAAAAAAAGTACAATTTCATGGTTACTTTTTTCAACTTTTCTCACCTATATAATTGAAGCCAAATTGGCTAAAATTATAAAATGACTAATCAATTTAAAAATATACAAGACTTCCTCAACGACGATGATTTCGTTGCGTGGGTTTTGCATTCACAAAACGATTCTTTCTGGCAGAACTTCATCAACGAAAACCCCGATAAAACGACTATCATTCAAGAAGCAAAAAAACTTCTTGAAGAAATCAGATCTTTTGAAGATACGCAAAGTAGTAAACTCAATCAAAATCGTGTTTGGGCAAAATTGAAGGAGTCGATGCAAGAAGAAACTGAAATAGACAGACCTAAATTCCGTCTGTTTCATTCGCAGGTGTTTCGTTGGGCAGCCAGTGTAATTTTTATCTTGGGTTTTATTGGAACATATTTTTGGATGAATGAGCCAAAAAATGTTTCGTACAATTCGTTAGTTTCTTCGATTGAAGAAAAACAGTTGTGGGTAGAATATACCAACGATAAAACAACACCCAAAACTATTAGCTTGGAAGATGGGAGTTCGGTGATTTTGGAAAAAAACAGTAAAATAAGTATTCCGAAACACTTTGAGGCTGACAAACGAACGGTGATTTTGAGCGGAGAAGCGTTTTTTGAGATTGCTAAAAATCCACGCCGACCATTTTATGTGTATGCTAATGAGGTAATAACGAAGGTTTTAGGTACAAGTTTCCGAGTACGAGCCTTTGAAAACGACAAAAAAATTACGGTAAAAGTTAAAACAGGTAAAGTTTCGGTTTTTAGTCAGAATAAACAATTGCTTGATACGCCCGAATCGAAAGGTTTGATTTTACTACCTAATCAGCAGGCAATTTACAATCGCCCAACTGATGTATTGAGCAAGCATTTAGTAGAAACTCCCATGCCACTTCTTACCAACGACGCTACTGCTCTACCCGAATATTTTGACGAACAGTCAGTGTCAAATATCTTGGAAGTAATTGAAAGACGGTACGGAGTAAAGATTATTTATGATGAGGAGCTTTTGTCTCGTTGTGTCATCACGACTCGCTTGCGTGATGAATCTTTGTATGAACAACTCGATTTGATTTGTACTATTATCGGAGCAACTTATAAAGAAGTTGACGCACAAATCGTTTTCGAGTCGGAAGGATGCCAATAATATATGTATTAAACCTATTAACCATTTAAACCAAACAGAACCGACCAAGAAAAACCCTTAATTTACTCGACAATTCCCTTAATTTTTTTATTAAAGAGGTAAAGATGCGGCCACACCTTTACCCCAAGCCTTCACCATTCAATTTCTTGGATGGATGGCTGTTGTTTTGTCTTAACTCTAACAAAAACAAACAAATGTATGTCAAAATTATTTACTAAAAAAGCGATTTTCAAGATTATGAAAATCTCCCTAACTCAGCTTATGCTACTCATTTTTGCGATGAGCATCAGCTACGCCCACGATAGCCGTGGTCAGGAATTTTTGAAAGAACGTCTATCGGTTTCTCAAAAAAATGGAAATCTGAAAAGCCTCATTCAGACAATCGAAAGCAAGGTAGATGTAACGTTTTCTTATAACAAGGAAGTTATTTCTAACCAAGAGAAATTCTCTTATGATTTCACCAACGAAACTCTTGAAGAGATTCTGAAAAAAGTGCTTACGCCACGTAAGATTTCGTTTCAGATACTCAGAAAGAATCATATCGTATTGACAAAAGCATCATTTTTGGGAAGCTTAGATATAAACAAGATTGATGCAATCGGTACTACTCAACTCCAAGCAATGGCCGAATTTGGGGTAAAAGGTAGCGTAAAAGACGCTAAAGGTGAAATATTGGTTGGTGTGAGTATTACGGTAGAGGGAACAACCAGAGGAACAACCACCGATGCCAACGGGCAATACTCATTGAGTGCACCTGATAAAAACTCGGTGTTGGTTTTCAGTTTTTTGGGCTATGAACCTCAGAAAGTTAATGTAAATGGCCGTTCGACGATTGATGTAGTTTTGAGCGAAAGCGAGAGTACGCTCAACGAAGTAGTTGTTGTTGGTTACGGTACACAATCAAAGAAAAACTTGACGAGTGCTATTTCAAACATCAAGCCAAGCGATTTGAACCGTGGTGCAATCACCGATGTTGGTCAGTTATTGCAAGGTAAAGTACCAGGTTTGAATATTTCATCGAATGGTGACCCGAACCAGCGTGCTGCGGTAGTTTTGCGTGGTGCCTCTACACTTAATAGCTCACAAGGACCATTTTATGTGATTGACGGAATTCCTGGAGCAGATATTTCGGTTATCGCTCCCGACGACATCGCTACGATTGACATTTTGAAAGATGCGGCTGCAACAGCTATCTACGGAAACCGTGCTGCCAATGGTGTAATCATGGTTACAACAAAAAAAGGAAAAAAAGGTGCTTTAACGGTTGGTTATAACGGTTATGCAGGTATCGAAAAAGTATCAAGCAAACTTGATATGATGAATGCCAGCGAATTAAGAGCATTTCTTACGAAAAACGGTTTGAGTTTTTCACCAACTGACGACAAAGGTGTTGATACAGATTGGCAAGCGGCGGTTCAAAGAGAAACAGCAGTATCTCATAACCACAACTTATCATTTAGTGGGGGTGGCGAGCATAATACGTACAGTGCAAGTCTAAACTACATTGACCGACAAGGTATCTTGTTGTCGAGTGCATTGTCAAGAGTTATTGCTCGTATGTCAATTGAGCAATCTGCTTTCAATGATAAAGTAAAGTTTGGCTTATCGGTTGTTAATTCAAACAGCAACGCTAGTAATACACCCATGCGAAATAACGTTTTGGAGCAAATGATCAATCACTTGCCAGTTTCGCCAGTTTTAAATCCTGACGGTACTTACTTTGAAAATTTCCAAAACACGGGTTATTTCAACCCTTTGGCCTTGATTGAAAAAGCAAAAGATAATAGCAAATACAATAACTTTATTGGTGCGTTTAAAACGCATATCGACCTGCCTTTCAATCTATCGTATGACCTAAACTTATCGTACCAAAACAATACATCGCTCAATAGTCAGGCTTACGCAAGCTACTATTCGCTTTATAATAGTGCCAATTTTTACAATAATCCAGAACCGCCTGCGGTGCATTCATTGCAAAACTTTGGTGTAAATGGTTCGGCCTTGCGTAATACGTATCAGGATGTACAAAAAGTGGTAGAGACATTCCTTACTTGGAATAAGACCATCGGAAAACACTACATCAATGCAGTGGCTGGCTATTCGTGGCAAGGCAATACTTTGGGAGATGGTTTTCAAGTTTCGAGTACTAACTTCCCAGTTGATAATATTGGCTACGGAAACTTTGCTTTGAGTAATCCTTATGCTATTCCATCTTACAGAATCAATTTCGGTGCGGATGGTGTTTTCCAAGAAAACAAATTGATTTCTGATTTTGCTCGTGTAAATTATTCTTACAACGACAAATACTTATTTCAAGGCTCAATTCGTCGTGACGGAAGTTCAGTTTTTGGTAAAAACAACTCTTGGGGTTACTTCCCATCAATTGGTTTAGCGTGGAGAATCAACGAAGAAAATTTCATGAAAAATCAATCAATTTTCAATGATTTGAAACTTCGTGTAAGTTATGGTGTTACAGGTAACTCATCGGGCTTTAATGCTTATACGGCTCAATTTATTTCAGGAAGTTTGGGTACATATTATTACAACGGAACTCAAACTGCCGCTTACGGACCAACGCAAGCAGCTAATCCAGATTTACAATGGGAAAAAACATCGACTACCAACCTTGGTCTTGATTTCACGATGTTGAAAGGTCGTTTGAGTGGTTCATTAGAAGTGTATGACAAAACTACCAACGGTATGATTTATACCTATGGCGTAAATCCGATTTTAGTACCCGTTGGACGTATCGTAGCAAACGGTGGAAGCATGAACAACAAAGGTGTTGAATTAAGCCTGAACATCACTCCAGTAAGCAACAAAAATGGCTTAACTTGGACAACGGGTTTAAATTTAGCTCATAATAAAAACAAAATTGTTAGCCTAACCAATCCTCTTTTTGCGGGTGGCGACTCAGTTAGAATTACTCAACCTGAAGGTGGCGGTCAAACAGGTAGTACGATTCAGATTTTGAAAGCAGGGCAACCACTCGGCCAGTTCTTTACGTTTGAATACGCTGGAAAAAATGCCAATGGTGTTTCGCAATACTATAATAACAAAGGCGAACTCACAACTACTCCAGTAATTGGAAGAGACTACAAATACTTAGGAGATGCTCAACCGAAATTATTATTGGGTTGGACAAACACACTCACTTACAAAAACTTCGATTTGAATGTATTCGTACGTGGCGTATTTGGCAACAAAATCTTCAACGTAACTCGTGCTGATTTGTTCCGACCAAGTACTGCTCAATTTACTAATATTCTTAACGATGCCGCCGATGAAAGTACGAAAGACGTAAATTCGTTCAAGTATTCATCAAGATTTATCGAAAACGGAAGTTATATAAGACTTGACAACGCAACCCTTGGTTATAGTTTCAAAAACTTAGGGCCTAACTTCAAAAATCTTAGAGTATATGCTTCGGTAAATAATGCTTTTGTGATTACGAAATATACAGGAATTGACCCAGAAATCAACCAAGGTGGTTTAGCTCCAGGTGTTGATTCTAATAACTTTTATCCAAAAACTCGTACAGTGTTATTTGGTGTAAATGTATCATTCTAAGTTTTTGTAGAAACTAAAATTTAATTTTCAAATGAAAAATATATTAAAAAATTCATTCGCACTCTTAATCGCCTTGTTGGTATTTGGTTGCCATAAGATTGAAGTGCCTGTCAACACCCAGTTGACGCCTGATATTTTCCCTCAAAATGCCTCTCAGTTTATTCAAGCATCTGGCCCACCGTATGCAGCTTTGAGAGGAAATTATGCCCTTGATTATTATTTCATGCAAACCTTCACTACCGACGAAGCGATTCTTCCAGCTCGTGGTGGCAACTGGTACGATAACCGTGGTTATATTGATATGCACTACCACACATGGACCAAAGACCACGGTGGTACAGGTTCGGTTTGGAACTGGCTTTCGACAACAATCGGTACAACTAATCAAGCTATTTCGATTTTAGAAGCTAATATTCCAGCCTCAACCGCTACCAAAGCACAGAATATTTCGGAGTTGAAAATGGTCAGAGCAATTGCTTATTTTATGATGATGGATATGTACGGAAATGTACCAATCTATACTGAATATGGTGATTTTACGCCAAAAACCAACTCACCACGTGCCGAGGTTTTCAAATTTATTGAGTCGGAAGTAAACGCTGCTTTGCCTAACCTTAGCGTAGAAACGGGCGTAACAACCTACGGAAGAGCTAATAAATGGACAGCTTATGCTTTGCTTGCAAAAATGTATATCAATGCTGAGGTTTATACAGGAACTCCAAAACTAAAAGAGTGTATTGATGCTTGCGATAACATTATCAATTCTGGAAAATTTGCCGTAGAGCCAAGAGCATCGTACTTACAAATGTTCTACCCAAATAATGGCCCGCAAATGAAAGAATTTATCTTTGCGATTCCGTATGACCCTGCGGCTGCCAATTTGCCAGGTACAAATGGTTTCATGTACCACGCTCGCTATGACGTACCTCGCTCGCTTCGTGCAAAATATAACTTGCCATTTACGCCAAGTGCCCCACAAAGTACATTACCAGAGTTTTATGCTTATTTCAATGATAAAAACGATATTCGTAATGGACAATGGCTCACTGGTTTGCAATTTATGAACGATGGTGTTACGCCAATCAGAGTAACGACTACCAAAAAAGGATATGACCAATTCTACACAGGTAGCGATGGCTCTGCTCCATATACTTACCAAGTTGAGTTGACTCCTGAAATTAAATTACGCCAAGACGTAGCAACTTTTGACCTCGGAAACGATGAAATTGCATGGAACATGGGTTATAGAAATGTAAAATTCTATCCTGATGCTACTTCTACAAGCCGTAATCAAAATAACGATAAGCCATTTTTCAGATATTCGGATATTATCTTGATGAAAGCTGAGGCTATTGCTCGTGGTGGAAGTTCATCAGTTTCGGCAGCTTCTTTAGTAAATCAGATAAGAGCCAACCGTACCACTTCTCCAGCACTTGCAACAGTTACTCTCGAAGATATTTATCAAGAAAGATGTAGAGAATTTGCGTGGGAATCTTGGCACAGAAATGACATGATTCGCTTCGGAAAATACGAAGGCTCGTGGGGCTTTAAAACAGATAAAGATGTAAACAAACGCATTTTCCCAATTCCGCAAGGAGCGATGGTTTTAAATCCTGCATTGAAGCAAAATCCAGGGTATTGATTCTATCTCGTATTAGACAAGAAAATCCCCGAATGCAGATTGCATTCGGGGATTTTTATTTACATCGCTACTTTTTTCATCATTTTACCAATAAAATTGGTAGCCATTCTTGGACTAATTCGATACAGAATATCAAGTATTCGAGCATCTTTCCCAACCAACACTCGGTATTTATCATTTTCGATGCCCTTAATGATAATTTCGGCAGCTTTTGGGGCTGACAACGCCATTTTTGATTGTGGTTTATCGGGGTCAATTTTGGGTTTACCTAAACCCGAATTTTCAGTAATGTTGGTAGCGATTGCTCCTGGATGAACCACCGTAACACGCACATTGGTGTCTTTCAATTCGGCATAGAGTCCTTCGGTTAGCAACTTTACGGCTGCTTTGGCTGCTCCATAAATGGTTTGCCCAGGAAATGGAATAAACCCACCCATACTCGAAATATTTACTACATGAGCCTCGGGGCGAAGTAAAAAATGAGGCAAAAATGCTTTTGTTAAAAACAACGTTCCATAGAAATTGACATTCATCACTCGACTAATATCCTCAAAATTCAAATCGTTCACATGAATAAATTTCTGGATGATGCCCGCATTGTTAATAATGCCATCCACCACACCAAAATGTTTGATTACAGCATCGGGCAAAGCATCAGCCTTGGTTTTATCTGAAATATCCAACACAAAACCTTTGAAGCGGTCATTGCCCACTCCTGCCAATTTTTGGGTTTCAGCCAAAGCATTTTCGTGAATATCGACACCCACAACATTGGCGTTTTTGCGTAATAGCTGAATCGAAAGCTCACGACCAATGCCGCTTCCTGCACCAGTAACTACGATTGTTTTTCCTAATACTTTCATGTTTAAATTTTATCAAACGTTAGAAACATAATGCTATGTGCTGGTAAAGTTATAGTACCCGCTTTTATTTTTTTGCCTAATAGTTTTGGCACTTCTTCGTTGGCATTGAGCAGTAGCTCATGTCCGTTTAGTTTCACTTTTTTGGTTGTAAGTTCATCAGCTGTGAGTAAATATTGACTTGCCGACGAAGGAATTATCATGTTCGTTTCTTTATCAGTGGTGTTCAGAATCAATACTGTTTTACCTTTAGTTTTTCCTTTTAAATTATGCACAAAAACATCCACTCCTAAAGACAGATTTTCTGCTTCATAAACCTCTGTTCCCATGAGTTTGCCCCAAAGAAGTGCTGCCCAATAATTAGGTCTTGGATTATGTGTATCGTGGTCTAAAAGTGCATATTCGCTGCGTGCCAAGGTATTGTGCATCACTACTTGAACGCCTTTTTTCGCTAATCTGCCCATTTGCTCCAAATAACGAAAAGTATCAATATAGGTAGCTGCCAAAGGATTTCCTCCACAGGCCGACTCCGCAGTTTCAGTGTTCCAAATAGGCACATTTGGCATATATTTATCTCGAGCATTTTGATAAAACTCTAAACCTTTTTCGGTTTTACTGAGCCATTCCGCACTCAAGGCTTTTTCGGGCGTTTGTGAACCGCCACAGCGTTTTGAAACAGTTCCGTAATAATGATAGGTAAATACGTCAAATGTAGGTTTTGGTGCTGCTGATAGAATTTTATCAACGAAAATATCTTGTGATGGAATTATACCACCTTCGCCAGTTGAGCCTGGCCCTAAAATTTTTAGATTGGGATATTCCTTTTTAGCAAACTCCTTAAAAATAGAAAAATCATTGGCATAAGCTTCTCCATTATAACCTTTGGGGGCATCTCCATGACCTGCGTGCGAAGGCTCATTAAACATTTCTGCGGCTGCTATTTCTCCACCAATTGATTGGGTATAATCTAAGATGGATTTTACTTGAGTGGTCTGATATTCACCTTTTTCATTTCTCATACCATTGCTAATAGGAAACGAACTTACTAATTTCCCATCCACAGCTTTGCAAAAATCAACGACACCTTTCCACTGCGAACGAGTCAGAATATTCTTAAATCCAGTAGGAACTGTGCTTAGTTTAACTTCGTCATTATTTTGAAAATAAATGGCATTTGCCCATGTACCACTCACACGCACATAAGTAGGCCCCAATGCGGCGGCTAAATTGCGGAGCTTCTTTTCATACAAATTAATCGGTTCGATTTTCCATTTTAAGGCATCAATTCCTTTTTTATTGGTGGTTTTCCGAACAGAATCTATCAGATTATAGGGAATCCAAAAATCACCACCAATTACCTCACACATTTCAATGTTATAAGATTGGAAACGCTCATCTACTTTACCGATTGACTTCATCACTTTTAAATTGAGCTTTTGTTGAGCAAAGGCATTGCTGACTTGTGAAATCATAATTACGGCTACCAATGTTTGCTTGAAAAATTTCATATTTTCGATAAGTTTATTTTTGCTTTAAAACTTGTTTTACAGAAATTATGAGACAAATGTAAAAATAATTTTATTATTGTATAAAAAATATACAATAAATATTTTACTATTATTTAATCTGAAAATGCAAGGGATTTTTCGAAAGAATTGCCGTTTAGGTCGATTACTTAAAATTTTCTAAATTGCCGAAGAATTAGTGAAGAATAAAATGATAAATCCGAGTAAACAAAACCTGATTCAACAAATTACGGTTGATTGTGTGATTTTTGGCTATGAAAATCAAAAACTAAAAGTGCTGATTCCAAAAATTAACTTTAAAGGCGATTTCTGGGCATTACCGAGTGGCTTTGTGAGTCAAGAAGACGATATTGATGCCGCCGCTCGAAAGGTTTTGCAGTTCAGAACAGGCATTGAGGATATTTACTTAGAACAATTTAGCGTTTTTGGCAAAGCCAGTAGGAATCATACCGCTTTTTTGGATAAACTCCTCGAATTGAATGAGGATAGACTAAAGGAATCGGAAAACAATCGAGAAGAATATTTGTGGTTCACGAAGCGATTCATTGCCATAGGCTATTATGCTTTGGTAGATATTGGCAAGGTAAACCCGCAAAAAAGTGCAATTGACCAAAGCATTGAGTGGCACGATATTAACGAATTACCCACTATGATTCTTGACCATCAGGAAATCGTGGAAGTAGCTCTGCATACACTCAGAAGCCATATTGATGAAAAAATAAACGCATTCAATCTATTGCCCGAAACTTTTACAATGAGAGAAGTACAAGATGTTTATGAAGCCGTGTGTGGGCGAACTTTTGTCAGAACCAATTTTCAGAAAATGATTCTTGAATTGAACGTATTGGAACGCCTTGAAAAGAAATATACTGGAGCGGCCAACAAGGCCCCGTATTTGTATCGTTTTAAGAAATAGAGAGCAGAAAGTCTGCCCTCTATTTTCTATTAATTCTATTACTTAATTACATTCATCTTCACTTCTCCAATTATTCCCGAAGGCAATAAAGGCTCTTGTCCACGATAAAATGGCATAGTGGTAAATGTTGTTTTTACTGCATTTGGCTGTGCATCGCCAATGAGACGGTTTACCCAAGTGTTTGTTACTTTCACCTGAATGTTGTTATCGCCTGCCTTGATGGCTTCTGAAATATCAAGTTTGAAAGGCTTTTTCCAAACTGTACCTACATTTTTGCCATTTACAATAAGTTCTGCAATATTTTTCACATCACCTAAATCAATCACATACTTTGCTGATTTATTAAGAGCATTAACTTTGAAAGTATTAGTATATGTAGCCGTACCTGAGAAATATTTCACATCACTATCGGTATTATCAACCCACGACGTTAGTTTATCAAACGATACATTCCTATCATTAAATTTCACTTGCCAAGGCGTTGAAATGGTAGTCAATGTTGTTTCAGTTTTTGGAGCAATGGCTACACTATTGGCAGTCGCTTTATCTTTGAAAACCACAAAGTAAGCATCCCAAGATTCAAATTTTAATTGTACAATCGTGCGACTATCTTTTATTTGATAACTCAACTTCTCAGTCTTTCCTGTTTGAGCATTCCAAAGCTCTGGTACTTTGCCAGAAACTCTAAAACTTACTTCAGCATTAGTTGGGTTATCGCTTCTGTTATTTAGCCAATAAATATCTTGATTGGCTGTTGGCTGAGCGGAGTCGAAGCCTGCACGATGGCGGAACAAAATTTTATTTTTGGCATTTGAAATGATTACATCAGGTTGCAAATTGGTTTTATCAAACGTCATAACATTCGATTTCGACCAAATTTCATTAACTAATTTTTGAAATTCTGCATCATTATCAGTCAGACTTGGTGATTTTTCTGGTTTTGCACCAATAACTTTTACGCCTGCATCAACCAATGTTTTGATTCTTTTCAAAAGTGGTAATGTCATTAGTTTGGTTGATTCGTCCAACATCAAAACATTATACGAATTACCTGATTTGGCTACTAATTTACCATTTTGAGGCTGAATGACATTCATTAGAGCCGATGAGTTGACAAAATCAAACTCAAAACCCGCAGGGATATTCGGCAGTTTTTCACGACAAACCCAAGTGATATTGGTATTTTCGCCATATAAGTACAAAATATCGGCTATGTTTTTGCCTTGTTGAAGCATGTATGAACTTCTACCTAAATAACTCATCCAAGCAGTTGCCCCTGCTTCTGCCCAAGTTTCGAGGCGAGTAAAATACTGCCCGAATGGTCCGAGTGAAAAACCAGGTCCTTTGTCAAGTGGCTGATGCACTGAGGTATGAATCACGAAGCGATTAAGCCCCGAAGCAAATTCTAAATCGGCCGTACGTTTGAGTTTTTCAGGTGTCCACGAAAAAGCGTTTTGAATTGCCGTCATTGACTCGGCGGCTACGATGTTTTGTCCGTAAATATTTGCTACAGATGCCGCTTCTCGAATATCGGCCTCACTACGCACTTCTTCATCACTTCCACCTGCCAAGCTCCCTGGCGTCCACATAGCCGCCATCGGAATCTCGGCATTACGCTTCACGTCCATTCCATCAGCCAAATAAATACGTCCGTTTTCATGCGATTCTGTATAACGCTTCATGCCTCTTTTGTGCAATTCTTCGCCAATGACATCATAATGATTTTCGGCAATCATTTCGCCAATCGTTTTTCTAAAATCCCACAAGAATTTTTCACTGGCTTCTAAATTATTGACAATTCTACCCGTGAGTGCAGGAATCCAAGGTTGAATATCATAACCACGGCGTTTCTTAAATTCGTTTGGAAAATCTTTCGACCAGTTCATGTGTCCTGCTTCGTAGCTATCCAATACCATATATTGAAGCCCTTTCTCTCCCATCAAACCGCCAGTGGCATCTTTATACATATCTAAATAGGTGTTGATATATCTACGCACGGCTTCTTTATCGAGTTTATCAACCTCTAAACCCGTTGCTTCCGGCGAAGCTGGGTGGTTTTGACGACCAGTAAGCGAGTAACCCAAACGAACAACCATCCAATTGCCTTCGGGAACATCCCACTCAAAAGTGCCATCAGCACTCATTTTATCTGTTAAATCTATCACATCTTGGGTCGGAATAACCTCTACATTTGCTGCTCCAGCCAACTTCCCATCTTCTTTCCATGCACTAAAACCCGCTTTATCTTCCGCTTGGTCGATGCGAGAAGTATTGAAAAGTACAAATTCTGAAATATTTGTACCTGCTGGTTTGGGAGTTTCGGTCATACCCATCATAGCCGCAATCGGGCTGATGGTAGCAGGAAGCGTCTCGAAACACATTCTCCAATATTTAGCCGTTGTAGCAGGTATTGCAGTAGTGATAAAAGGCAATGTACTATTTGTAACTTTGGCAACAGTACGGAAATTTACGCCATCATCGCTCACTTTTAGACTACGATTGGTCGGCCCTCCGTTAAATTCGGCCAGCTCGCCAGCCTCGCCCATACCCAAGGCAAAAGCCTTGAATGTTTGCGGGGTTTCAAATTCATATTGCACCCACATATCTTTACCAACTTCCATTGGCGGTAAGAAATAGGTCTTATTAGCATCGTGGTCGAGCAATAATTTAGTATCAAAATCACCGCCACTTTTTGTCATTTTGGGGTTTAAATCCATCAAATGCTTTTCGTTACTCGGCAATTTGTAAGCTATTAAAAACGCATCAGCTGCAAAATGTGGTCTTTCACCAACAAACCCTCCCATTACTCCACCAGCGTGGGTTTCTATGCCGCCAAACTTACCAATCACATCTGGCAGATTAGGCATGTGGATAATTTGTTTTTTTCCGCCTGTAACCAATGCTTCCGTAAAAACATATTTTTTCATAGCATCTGCGGGTTTTACCCATGGGCCACCCGTAACGCTCCAACCTGGTGAGCCAGCAATAGCCATTTCGAGTCCTTTTTTGTCGGCGAGTTCGGCGGTAAATTTGAAAGCTTCTTTCCAATCGGGTTCCATAAAAACCAGTTTCTTTGGCACAACGACTGGTGTAAAAAGATTGGCATCGAAATTCTGAAAGCCTCCGATTCCGACACGGCTCATCCATTCTAAATCTTTTTGGATGCCTTCTTTCGAGATATTGCCGTTCATCCAATGCCACCAAACACGGGGTTTTGCCGAACTGGGTGGCGTTTGAAAACCTTGTTGCAGGTTTTGAGCATTGGAAACACTACTCAACATTACTCCGAGAGCAATGCCAAAAACTGAGTATTTTTTCATAGGTTTTAAGGGAGAAAAGTAAATAATCAAAGATATAATAGAACAAATCATTGACCATCATGTACTATGCTGGCTTTTAGGGAGTTTTCTTGAATATAATTTCAGAGAAGTACGTAATCTATTTCTAAAAAGTCTTCGACTGATTTTAGCCAAAAGTCTTGAATAAAAGTTTGATGTTGAGCATGGTTTGAGTAAAAATCGTATTGCTCTTGGGTATCAAATTCCATTGAAATACCATACTCGAATTTGTTTTTAGGGCTTATTTGCTTCAAAACTTCAAACTTTTGCACGTTGGGTATGTCAGTAAGTTTATCAACAGCCTCGAAGAATGCTTTTTTATCTTCGGAACTAAGTTGAGGTTTTAGGCTTAAAATAACCGAATGTCGTATCATGATTGCTATTTATTTACTTTTCACTGGAAAAACCGGAGCTGGCAATTTTAAGATTTCATGGTAATAGCCTACCATTTGTTTCAATGATTTCAGATTATTGGGTTGCTCTTTTGTGTCTCGTTCAAACATGATATTGCCACTAAAATTTTGTCTTTTCAATTCGTCAAAAACCGCCGAAAAATCTACTACCCCTGTTCCAACTGGCACATCCTGAATCTTTGGATTATTGTATTCGGCAATATCTTTGAGATGTATTCCGATGATTTTCCCATCCAATTTCTTCAACGCATCTATTGGATTGATACCCGATTTAGGATAATGACCGAGGTCGGGGCAAGCACCAAAATTTGGGTGACCTTTTAGAGCCAAAAGCACAGAATCGGGGTGCCAATAAATACTATTCCCTTTCCAATGATTGTGTAAAGCCACCTTTATTCCATAGACTCCCGCCAAACTATCGACACTATCCCATAAATTTTGGGGTGGCTCGGCGGTTACGTACCGCACACCAAAGTTTTTGGCTAATTCAAAATCTCTTTTCCAATCTGCTACTTTTTTACCTCCAATGACATAAATTGACTCCATTTTAAGTCCTTTTTTCTCAACTATCTGCTTTAGCTGCTTAATACCCGTTGGCGATAATCGCATAATGACCGAATCTTTCAGTTCACTTCCCGCTTTTCCAAACGTAAAACCTTCTACATATTTCAACGAAGCACTATCGGCATGGGCCAATTGCTCTGGAAACGACATATTACTAAATGTATAGAGTGCTACGCCTAATTTCCAGTCAGGATTTTTTGTGCGTTTATTTTTCGATTGAGCCAGTCCATCGAACGAACAGCTCAGCCCGAAAACAAGCATTATAACTATCTTTAGCCAAGTAATCTGCTTTACTATTGTTTCCATTTTGTATTTATGATTAATATGGTGAAACCCCCACTGATGTCCAACCGCCATCAATCACGAGGTTCTGCCCCATGATTTGACGAGATAAAGGCGACACCAAAAACAAGGTGGCATTGGCAATGTCTTCGACCGTTGCAGGACGGCCCGATGGCGTAATTCTCGACCAAGTTTTTATATAATCTTCATCTTCGAGTGTGCGTTCGGTGAGCGTTGCCCCTGGCACGATTGTATTAATATTGATGTTGTGCGGTGCTAAATCTACAATCAAATTTTTGGCCAGTTGGTCGATTGCGGCTTTGGTCATTCCGTAAGCAGCTAAATTGAGGTGAGCAGCGTGAGCCGTAACTGATGATGTCAGTAAAATACTTCCGCCACGCCCTTGCAAAACCATTTGTTTGGCAGCAGCTTGTGTCAAGAAAAAAGTACCAAAAAGGTTGACTTGCAGCAGTTTCTGCATTGATTCGGGTTGATAGGCCAAGAAATCTCCGAAAGTAGTGATTCCTGCATTTGCTACTAAAATATCTAATTTCCCGAAAGTTTCTACTGCAAATTTCACGATTCCGTCAATAGTTTCGATTGTTGAAATATCTCCGCCAAATGCTTCACAAAGCCCCCCCTGTTCGTTGATTTTTTGGCTTGCCGATTTGGCTAAACCTTCATCAATATCGTTTAAAACTACTTTTGCTCCTTGTGTGGCCAATTGGCTGGCAATTTCGTATCCGATTCCGATTCCTGCACCTGTTACGATGGCTACTTGATTATTAAAAAGTTGATTCTGCATTGTAAAAATTGAGATTATACTTTATTTTCTTGCGAATTTATTCATATCTATTCATTTTACAACTTCTTTCAAAAATTGAATCACCTTATTTTTGATTTCTTCTACATCATACATTTTCCCAAAATGCGGAGCATCTTTTACAATCGTTAGCTCGTTTTTTACACCGTGATATTTCAGCCATGCACTGAATAATTTCGATTGTTTATTAGAAACAATATTGTCTTTTTCGCCATGAAAAATCAAAAAAGGTGGGTCGTTTTTATCAATATAGGTAATCGGACTTGCTGCTTTTGCCAAATCTGGGCGTTCTAAAGGTTTTGCTCCAATCAGAATCCCTTCGGGCGATTTTTCGTCTTCATTTCCTGGTAAAAGTGTTAAATCCGTCGGACCATAAAAATCAACTACGGCTTTGTATTTGAATGGTCGGTAAGAGGCTGGAAAGTATAAATTCTCTACTTTATTATTTTGAGAAGTTCCCATCAACGAAGCTAAATGTCCACCCGCTGAAAAGCCCATGAGAGCGATTCGAGTTTTATCGAGGCCATATTTATCAGCATTGTCGTACAGAAATGAAACTGCTTTATTACAATCTTGCAAGATGGCAGGAAAAACAGCATTTTGTGCAAAGCGGTAATCAATGGAAGCGATGGCAAAACCGCTTTCGAGCATAGCATTGATGGTGTTTGGCATATAGCCCATATCGGCATACTTATCATTTCCTATCCAACCTCCGCCATGAATAAAAACCACCAGCGGAATGCCGCCCAGCGGAATGCCGCCCAGCGGAATGCCGCCCGAAGGCACTTTGCCCTTAGCATTGGCAGGTAAATAAATATCCAAAAGATGCTTTTTCAGAGTATCATTATTGTAAGGGATATTCCCGTAAATAACTGTACCTTGCGGCATTCGACCCTGAATTTGGCTCGGTGAAGGTGGTTGGGCAAACGATACATAAGAAAGGGAGAGTAAGACAGCAATCAAGCGAAAGAGATTCATTGATTTATATAGTTTATAGGTTGAAATTTTGTCGGTTTTTTAAAATAAAAGGCCAAAACCTTTACCTTTTTTATTCATTGTAACCTATTGAGAGAGATTTGTATGTGGTTTGATAAACTTAATACCAAACAATCAAAAACAAATTTTCATTACTTTTCAACAAAATAATACTATTTTATTCAATTAACACTCATGCACTGTCATGCTTATTGTCTAAAAAATAGACATTATTTTTTAGCTTTTAGATTCTTCTAATTTTAAAACAAAAAACAAGCCTAAAACCGCTAAAAACCCTGCCACCCACAAGAAAGCCGAAGGGTCAACTTTATCTGATAGCACGCCCGCAACGGCTGGTACTAACACGCCACCCACAATCTCGCCAATAGCTGTAATCAAACCAATTGCCTTGGCTTTGAGGTGTACAGGCACAGCTTCAGACGGCACAACGGCAGCCGCCAACGGAATTGCTCCCATTAAAAAATAAGTTAGCAACATGGCTGGTAAGTGAATGGCAGTTCCTGCTAAATAATGCACCGCAAATGGGTACAATGCCCCAACTAAAGAGAAGATTATCAGTACTTTTTTGCGTCCAATTTTATCTGATAAACCTGGTACGATAATAGAAGAAACCAAGCCTGCTACGCCCAAAAGCCCCATAGTTTTGCCCATTTCGTCGGCGGTCATTCCTTGCGAACTAACGAAATAGTTTGAGATAAAAGGCAACGTAGCAAACCACCATCCAAAGATACAACAAGCTACACCAATGCCCCATTTTACGTTGTTGTATTGTAGGAGTTCTGAGATATTCAACGCAGATTTTTCGTTGACTTTTACACTTTCAGCCGTTGATTTCCGCACAAATTTCCATGCCAATAAGCCCAAAATAAAGCCTGGGGCACCCGCAATGAAAAAAGCATTTCGCCAACCCATATCTTCAGCGATTTTTACCAAAAGTACAGGAGCTAAAATAGACCCAAAAAGTGCCGAACCAACACCTTGCAAAATACCAGCATTGATACCCAAACGATGCGGAGACGACTCTCGCTCAACGAAGTTTTGTGCCAACGGAATAACGGGACCTTCAGCAAAACCCATCACCAAACGAGCCAATAATAATGTAATAAATGAAGTGGCCAAACCCGACCCAAACGAACAAATCGAAAAAACAAAAACAGCTATGATGAAAACGACTTTCTTTTTATTGTTGGTTTCGGCCCAAGCAGTTGAGAAAAAACTCGAAAACGCCCAAGCCAACGATAAAGCCCCAGCCAAAAGTCCGATTTGGGTATTATTTAGGTTTAAATCTTTGGCCACATAAGGCATCAGAAAATTGAGTGCGAGGCGGTCGAAAAACAAACAGCCGAAAGTAAGTGCCATGAGTAGCACAATACCGTTTTCGTAAGAGAAAATTCTTTTTTTCATGCGTTTTTTAGGTTTAGGGTAAAAAGGTTAGTACACCATATAAATAATTTAGTTTCTGTAAAACCTTATTTTCAAAGTAGTTAGCTGATTAGCTGCCAAACTTGCCTTTTGTTCGTCGCCGTTCCAACGTTTGGTGGCGATGAATTTATCATTTTCAAAATACCCCTCATCAATTGATAAATAGCCCAAATGCTCAAATTTGACACCTTCTTTCAGCTCAAAATGCAACTTAACACCGTAACCTACTACATAAAACTCATCGGCTGTATTTTGAATAATAATAGCCGAACTTATATCTTCGGGAAGCTGCTCAAACGGCCCCGCAGGCATTGCTTTTGGTTTGTCGTCTTTGGTGTCGGGGCTTGGCGGACCAAACGACATTTTGGATTTTCCTTCCATCTCCAATGATTTGCCAAAGTCTATGCTAAAACCACCTTTGCGAGAGTTAGTGGCTGTTAGGTTATAATCGCCCATTTGTAGGTTTTGACTCTCTTTTGATGGGTTCAGATACACTGCTTTCATTTTCTCGCTGCCATAATTTTGTGTAATCGTGGCGGTCATTTGCGAAATAGCCTTGTAGCTACTTTTCAATAGGTTTAAGTTGGTAGCACTTTCTTTACTTTTTGTTTTTTCGCCATCAATACCAAATGGTGCAAAACCAATGGCATTGAATGCTCCGATGGCATACAAAGCTCCCGCAGGAAGCAACGAACTCTCGGGAATAAACAACGTATTTCCACCCAAAGTGTAGTTTCTGAATAGTTCGTCGTACTCAATCGTATAGACATTGGGCGAATAAAAATCTAAGGCCGAACCGCCAGCACGATAAGCATCTAACACATGTGGATTGATGGTTCCGTGCGGATAAAACCCTCGGTTATTATACAACCAACCATTACAAAATGCAGGTAGATTATGCACTTTTCGACCTTGCTCGGCAATATAATTGATGTATTTGGAGTAATTATAGGCCATAAAAAGCTCTTCGGTATAAAATTTATACTCTCCTTGGTCGGTGCTTTTGCCTAAGATTTCCTCCCAAGTTCCCGAAGTTTTATTGCCATTAGCAGCCCACACTTTTTCGAGAGCTGGGAAAAGTTTTCCCTTATTTTTCTGTAAATAGGCCGTCATATCGGCAGGCATTGGGCTTTGCCATGCTTTTTGGGCAGCAGGCGAAAAATCTCGATAATTTTCAAAACAGCCAGGTTCATTTTGCACCTGTGTCATGATTACGGTATGTTGCTTATCTACATCTTTCAAATGCTGCATCAAGGCTTTGTATGCTTTGGCGTCGGCATTGCGATTTTCATCATTAAAAGTCGATAACATTTCGAGCGTTTTACCATTTTGGAGGGTGTATCTTTCAAAACGTTTGGGATTCGTTTTTATCCACTCTGGCACATAAGTGGAAGCCGTACTTTTCCATGAACCAAACCATACCAAAATCACTTTCAGGTTTTCTTGCTTGGCATTGGCCAGCAAATAGTCTATCAGTTCAAAATTGTATTTGCCTTCGCTTGGCTCCAATAATTCCCAGTAAGCATAAGCCAAAACTGTATTCAGATTATAAGATTTTACTTCTTTCAAAGCATTTTTGAGGGCTATTTTGTCAGTTCCAGTAGAATTGTGCAGCTCGCCACCCAAAATAATAAATGGCTTGCCGTCAACCATCATTTTTGTGGCATTGGCCGACTTTTGTAAAGAAGGCAATTGTGCTTTTGTAATTTGAGCAATTGAGGTGCAAAAAAGCCCCAATGTTAAAAATGCAAGCATCTGTTTTTTCATAATTACTTTTTATTTTGAAATTCTGATAAATTTCGATTTAACTGTCATTTTATACTTTAAATCCACTTTATCAATGAATTGGAAGGATTGCTGCAATATATTTTTTATTTCTTAAAGCCCGTTTTTTCTGCCAAAGCCTCGTTCCATTCAGCTACCGCATTTTCTTTTGCCCAATTTTTGTAAGCAGCATCAATCTTTGCTATTATTTCAGGATTATCTTTTGCTACGTTTTTACTTTCTGTACGGTCAGTTGATAAATCATAGAGTTCCCATTTATTTTCGGGATAGTTTGAAACTGCTTTCCATTTTCCGTCCCAAACGGCCCGGTAGCCCGACCATTCATGAAAAATCGGTTTTGAACGATTCCATTGGTTGTTTTTGATAGAAGAAATAAAACTAACTCCATTTAGAGCATTTGGCGTGATACCATTGTACGTTTTTGGATATTCAACACCAGCCAACTCAATAAAAGACGGCAAAACATCTGTAATATGCACCGCTCCTTGTTGAATCTGATTGGCAGGAATTACTTTGGGCAATCGGGCAATGAAAGGTGAACTTAGTCCACCCTCATAGGGCGTTGATTTATAGCTTCTAAAAGGCATATTTGACAGCGAAGCCCAATTTTTGGTATAAGATTCATTTGAACCAGCCGTACCAACCGTTCCAGTGCTTCGATTGATGGCAATTGGCATTTTTGAAAAATCCCAATCTTCTGCCCCATTATCTGATAAAAAAACAATAAGCGTGTTATCCAATTGTTTTGTTTCTTCCAAATGTTTAAGCAATTTTCCGATGTTTTGGTCGAGATTATCAACCATGGCGGCATACACCTCCATTTTCTTTACCCACATCTGTTTTTCATCATAAGTGAGTTTATTCCAAACTGGCAAAGATTTGTCTTTTATCGCAGCCGAATTGGCATCGACCAAACCTAATTTTACTAAATTCTGATGGCGAATTGTGCGTAGAGAGTCCCACCCTAAATCATATTTTCCTTTATATTTTTCAATATCCACGGGTTTGGCATGCATAGGCCAATGTGGTGCGTTGTAAGCCATATACAAGAAAAACGGCGATTTGTCTTTTTGCTCTTTCAAGTATCCGAGGGCTTTATCAGTAAGGGCATCCGTTAGGTAATGATTTTTGTCGGTGATAGTAAATTCTTTATCACCCTCATACAGTTTCGATGAAAATGGCCCACCTTTGATAATTGGTTTAGTATCCCAAAAGCTCAAGCCACCATCAATAAATCCAAAAAACTTATCGAATCCACGTTTCAAAGGCCATTTATCGGGTTCGTTGCCTACGTGCCATTTACCTACCATGTAAGTATTATATCCACCCGTTTTTAGCACCTCAGCAATAGTCAATGATTCTTTGTTTAAATATCCTTGATAAGCAGGTAAACCTAAATCTCGATTAAAAAAGCCAATTCCTGCTTTATGCGGATTTTGCCCTGTAAGCAAACTGGCTCGTGAAGGGGCACAAATGCCACCATTGTAACATTGTCTTAATCTTGTACCTTCTTTGGCGAGTCTATCAAGATTTGGCGTACTTATTTCAGAGCCATAAGAACCAATATCCGAAAAACCCATATCGTCGGCCATGATTAAGACTATATTGGGTTTGGTGGTTTGTGCTTTAACACTAAAAAGAAAGGCTGAAAACACTATGAAACATGCAAATATTCTCTTTTTCATTCGACAAATTAATTTGCCACGAATACACAAATTGCAAATAATTGGTGTATTCGTGGCAGTGAATAATTAGATTTCTTAAAACTTATAGCTCAACGTCAAGAAATAGGCTCTTGGCATGATTGATTGCGTTGAATAAATGGCATTGGTGTTTGCTTCATACATCGCTTTCGTGAAGCCTTGTGTATCGAGTGAAGCAGGAAAACCACCTGGTGCCGCCCAACTCATTACGCCATAAGTATCAAGCAAGTTATTGATAGATGCACTAAGGGCGATTTTCTTAGTAATATTATAGCCCATATTCAAATCTACTGAACCAAAAGCAGGTAATTGGAAGGCATTTGCCACATTTGCCCAACGTTTGCCCATGTATTGATACGCCAACGAAGCATAAAACTTATCAGTACTATATGTTGGTGTAATAGAAAGCATTATTGGGGCAACGTTGTCTAATTTATTACCATCAAAAGTTACTTTTTCATCATCGGCAGGACCGTTCGTTTTAGCTAAATATACACTGTATTGCAAAGCCGTACCCGACTGGAAAGTACCTACTGCCCTTACCGAGAAGTTTTTAGAGATAGTATGATTGGCTTCTATTTCTACCCCCTGTGTTCTGATTTTCTGATATACACGTGGTGGGCCATAGAAAGTTGCATCGGCATTTTGAAACACTTGGAAGTTTGCTACGTTGCCAATGTTGTTTAAGAATGGCGTGATAAACAAAGTAGTTTTTGTCGTTTTTATTTTAAGTGCAGCTTCAAACATCTTAATATCCTGAGCATTTACAGGCGATGTTTTAAGGGCTATTTGGTTGGCCACATCTAAGAAAAAGTTCATGTCTGGCGATTTTTTACCATTTGAATAGCGTGCATAAACAGCCATATTATCATTGATTTTGTAGTTCAAGCCTACTGAAAAAGACGTAGATTTGAGGTCTTCACCAAATAAAAACGCATCATTTAAGCTCCAACTTCTTACGTCATAAATCGTAGCTGGATTACCATCTGCTCCACCAGTAGCTACAAGGTCTGCATTTCTTTTAGGTGTACGAGTGTCCACATCTATCTTGAATCTTTCGTAACGTATTCCCCAGTCCAAGGTAAATTTGTTACTTATGTCCCAATTATGACCCAAAAACAAAGCAGTTGTTTTAACATCGGCATTGTTGCTGGTAACACCCGCTCCACCAATTGCCATAATACCGTCTTTATTGGCAAGGTCAAATGATTTACCTGTCAAATCGGTATATTTTACGCCAACGGCTTGCGGGTTTGGTTCAACTGTTGAAAAAAGATACCCCAAAGGCCCCGAACCTTCTTGGAACAATTTAAGTTTTGCCAAGAAAGCACCACCAGTAAAACTCATTTTTTTAAGTTTTTTGGTAATGGTCAATTGGTCAACAAATTCGTCCATCGTAATTTTGTTGTAAGCCAATGGCGTATATAAAACCGCATTTTGCATGACATCTCCACCCGGCAAAGTCAAACCAGTTGGAATAAATTTAAGTGGTTGCCCTGCACCAGCGGGAGGTAACTGTTGAACTTTGCCATAAGAAGCACCAGAATTGATGTTATAAAATTCATAAGTACCGAATCTTGGAATATTACCGGGAACACCATAAAAAGTAGCTTGGTCAACACGGAATGGGAAAACTACCGCCGTGAGGTTATTGACATTCGTTTTCTTAGCAAATTTCCCATTGTTGTTAATTGTCCAGCCCTCGCCCAATCGTTGCTCCCAATTCAGACCTATCGAATTATCAGTAAAATGAGCCAAGTTACGGGAATCATAATCAAGATTTTCAGTACTATTCCAAGTAGAAGCTGGAACAGTTACCGCCACAGACCCAACCATCGTAGAACTGGAATTGGTAAACTGTCCTGCTGGTTTTGGATTTTCAAAGCCAACTGTTGGCGTAAATTCAAAAGGTGCAGTTCTGTCGTCTAAAAACTTTCCATATAATTTCAATGAACCTGTTTTATAGTTTTTAACGATATTTGCTTTTATTTGTCCGCCCTTGCTGAGAGGATAACCTGGGTATTTAGGGCCATTGGCATAGCGATAATGCCCCCCAATATTATAAGTAATAGATTTATCTTTGCTCAATGGCCCACCAAAATTACCTTCCACACGATAGTAGGGATTTTGTCCATTTCCTTCTAAACCCAAACGGGTACGTACTTCCCCTTCAAAGGTTTGTCCACCTGTTTTTGATACATAATTAAAAATACCACCTGGGGCATTAGCACCTAAAATAGAAGCGGTACCGCCTCTTACCGCTTCAATTCGCTGAATATTAACGTCCGCTCGCAAAAAACCATCTGGTTTGAAGTTTGGATTTGTTAGAGAGTTTCCTTGTGCTGCCATGATAGGTAAACCTTCTTCTTGCATCGAAACGTAATAAAAACCGCCTCCTACTGTCAATCCACGGGTATTGATACTACCACTTACTTCACCTTTAGAGGTATTTACATAGACCCCAGGGATATTTTTGAGCATATCAATACCGCTGTTTGGCACAACTCTTTCAAGTTGTTTGGCATTTAATGTGGTAATTGACACTGATGATTCTAAACGAGTTCGTTTGTCAAAAACACCCGTAACCACCACTTCATCGAGAGCAGCAGCATCTTCGGCCAACGAAATATTGACCGTACTTTTATTATTCACAGTTACTTCTTTTGAAGTATAACCCACAAACGAAAATGAAAGTGTTTGGCCACCATCGGCTTCGATTGTATAGTTTCCATTGGCATCTGAAACAGTTCCTTTGGTTGTACCTTTAATTACGACTGATACCCCCACCAGTGCTTGATTTTTTTCGTCAGTCACTTTTCCGCTGACTTTGGAAGTTTGTGCAAAAACCGATAAACTGACGATGGTCATAATAAAAACTGACCAAAATTCTTTTTTTACTAATGATTTTCTCATTTTTTTGTAATTAGGTTTAAAGATACGTTTTTCAAACCTTTGCCTCTCTTTGATACTTTGGTCGGTTCGAGAGAGTTATTCGGCTGATAGAGCTTGCAGGCTCTATCAGCTTTTTTATTAAGGTTTCTATAAATTATTGTACAAAACTAATAAGAGAAAAACGAGAAAAATTAGCACAAAACGATGAATATTATGCAAAATCCGAGAATCAGGATTGATATTGGCAAGAAATTGATTGGTTTATGCAGAAATACAACCTAACTATGAAATTACGATTCTTCTAAACTCTTTTGGAGATACTCCAGTTTTGGCTTTGAAAAATCTTGTAAAATCACTCGGATTGGTTTCGGAGAATCGGAAAGCGATTTCGCTAATGGAGAGGTTTGTTTGTTTCAAAAGTACCTTTGCTTCGAGAATAATCATGTCGGCAAGCAACTCTTGTGAAGTTCGACCAACCGTAGATTTTACGCACTTATTGAGGTGGTCAGGCGTAATAGCGAGCATCGAAGCATAATCAGCCACTTTATTGGTTTTGTAGATATGTTGCGAAAGTAGGTTTTTATATTTTTCGGTAACACGCAAAGCGGCATTTTTTGGTAAATTGACCTGTGCCTTCTGAAAAATGCTTAATTCTGTAAATAATGTCAGTAAATAAGCTGTGATTAGATTGGTATTCAGCGATTTATTAGTTTCGTACTCATACAATAAACGTTCAAGAATATTCAAAATCGGTTGTTGAATATTTTCGTTTACTTCGACTAATGGCTCGCCCGAAAACTGCCAAAAGCTAAATTGATCAGCCAGTTGATTATTTGGAAAAAGTTTTGAGAAAATTTCTGCATCAAAATGACAAAAAAAACCTTTGGCTTCTTTACTGATGTACTCGTGCGTTGAAATCTGATACGCTGGTAAGAAAAAGAAAGTATTCTTCTCAAATTTATATTCGTGCAATCCTTTGCTTCGTACAGAATGTCCTTCGGTCAGAAAGAAAAAATCATAGACAGTTTTTCGGTGAGGTTGAAGTGGAAATTTGATTTTTGGGAGTACTTCCTCTACTTTATTGATATGAAACAAATGATGAAAATCGCCAACATTCATCTTCCATTCATCGCCAAAATGATGAATATTTAACTCTTTCGGTGAAAGTGGGGCTATTTTACTTTCTCTTGAATTCAACTCTTTCTGATTCATAACAAGTCCCAAAGTAGTGATAAATACCCAAATACACAATTCGAAAATTATATTTCCTGATATTTGAAGATTTTCGACTGGTATGTATATCCAAAAGCAAATAAAATGTGCCACAACAAAACTGCGGCACATTTTACGCTATCACTTCACCAAACCTATCGAAATCTGGAATTGACTTGGTGACATTTGAAACTGCACAGGATTATTTGTAGGGCCAATTTCATAATCAATCATGTTGACAAACAAACCTTCGTATCTGCCTTCGATAAAGAAATGCTTAAATTCAAAACCAATACCTGCATTTACACCAAATTTTGGTCGAGTTAATAATTCATCCTTAAAATCTTTTACGGTATAAACTTTTAGAGCATCTTCTATTTCCTGATTAAAACTCATTGGAAACGACGCTACTGGCCCTGCAAAAATTCTCCCTTGACGAAAACGTAGTCCGAATGTCAGCGGAATATCAACTGCATTGATTGTCCCATTGACACGTTTAAAAAGATTACCATTTGTCTGCAAAATATCAAACTTCCCCCCTTTTTGAGAATAAACGGCCTCTGGCTGAAAATAAAATGAACCACGAGTCATGCGTACGAACACGCCACCTAAATAACCCAATGCCGATTGTGCATTATTCAAGAAATTATCTCTTACGATTGGAAATTGCGGTAAACCCGAAGAAGTAACTCGCACCACATCTTTTATTTCTTTGATTTGGTATCGACCAAAATTTACGCCACCACGAAGTCCAAACTGAAACTTCACTCGATCACGCTTAAATTCCTCTGTATAACTCAAAGTATCTTCTTCAATCTTTTTGCGTTTTTTTGAAACCTCTTTCTGGTTAATCAACGTATCAACTTTCACCGAATCGGTCTTTATCAACGTTGAATCTGCTTTTTCTTGGGCAAAAAGAGTGCTTGATACAACACTTAATAATACTAATAGTAGTTTTTTCATCTAAAAACTTTTTTATAATTCACTCAATATTAAACTACACATTTTTAAGCAAAAATCAAGCCATAAAGCCTTACTTTGCCTCAATAACAGCAACAGTCAGACGAACGACACACACTAATTTTTCTTCTTCCGACGTAATTCTAATGTCCCAAATATGTGTACTTCGGCCAATGTGAATCGGCGTTGCTTTTCCATAAACCCAACCACTGCTTACCGACCGAATATGATTTGCATTGATTTCAAGACCTACGGCTCGCTGTTTTTCCATATCATCCAAACACATCACTGAAGCTATACTACCAAGTGTTTCGGCCAAAACTACCGATGCACCACCGTGCAAAATCCCAAATGGTTGTTTGGTTCGGTGGTCAACGGGCATTCGAGCGGTCACGAAGTCATCACCAATTTCCAAAAACTCAATTCCGAGATGGTCGCCCATCGAAGCTTCACCAAATTGCTTCGTCAAATCAAACTTATTCTTAAAAATCATTCTCTATTAAATGTTTTGGTTCGTTAGTTTAAAAAATTTCAAAATTTATATAATCACTTACTTATCAAGCCTAATATTTCGTAATTTTGCGACTTTATTAGTTTTAAGGTCAAAACTAAGGTTTGTTTTAGATAGTTTCAATTTTAAATACTGATATTTTGCTTACCAAAACAATTTATTTGATTCGTCACGGAGAAACTGAGTTTAATCGTCGAGGAGTAGTTCAAGGCAGTGGAATCGACTCAGACCTGAACGAACTGGGATTCTTACAGGCAAAAGCTTTTTTTGATGCGTATCAACACATCGAATTTGATAAAATTTATACGTCAAAGCTTCGTCGCACCGTGCAATCGGTACAAGAATTTATTAATCTTGGTATTCCGTATGAGCAATACGAAGGACTCAACGAAATAAGTTGGGGTGAAAAAGAAGGAAAAGTGCCGAATTACCTCGAAGATGAAAATTATCTCGAAATAATAGCCAATTGGAGCAAAGGAAAAACCGATATTCCAGCGGCGAAAGGTGGCGAAACCCCAGAACAAGTAGTGGCTCGTCAGAAAGTTGCGTTTGAAGAAATAATCGCTCGTTCCGACGAAAAAACGATTTTAGTAGCTATGCACGGTCGTGCCATTAGAATCTTGCTAACTCACCTGCTCGACCTTTCACTTTCCGAAATGGATACTTTCAGCCATAGCAATTTATGTCTTTATCGTCTAAGCTATGATTATACCACGCAAAAGTTTAGCCTTGAGGTAGCCAACGATACTACCCACTTGGCCGAACTCTTGGTAAAATAATATGTCCGTTTATCGAATCATTTTCCCATTGATGTAGAAAACCCGTCTTTTTAGTCGGGTTTTCTGTATTTTTATTTTGTGTTGAAAGTAAAACAACTTTCTAAGTGGTTTGGTAAGTAGGCAGTTAGCACATTTTCTAATACTTCGACTAACAAAACCTACATTAAAAGGCAATAAATTATGAGTAAAAACAAATTATATTGGTTATTTCAGATTATTGGCTGGTCGCTTTATTTCGGTAACGAAGTCTTTGCGTACACGCTTCAATATGGCTTTGAAAACCAGTTGCTTTTTCAAGCATTTGCTAATATAATTCTGGCTGTTTTTCTTACTCATACTTTCCGTTATATCGTGAAGCGTTATAATTGGATTACACTACCCCTTCCGCAACTGGCCATCAGGGTTTTACTTGGCGTTTTTGTAATGACCGATTTGATGGTCGCTCTCAATTTACCGCTTGATGCAAAATATACGGGTCAACTCATCAGCGAAAAACCAGTTTTGGCTATTGAATATTTCATCAATCTCTCCAAACCCATGATGGTTTGGGTGCTGATTTATATTTTTTATCATTATTCAGAAGAAAAACGTTTGCGTGAAATTGAACAGCTCAAACTTCGCACTTCAATCAAAGAAACCGAAGCAAAAGTTCTCAAAGCACAGATGAATCCTCACTTTATGTTCAATGCTTTAAATAGTATCAGAGCATTGGTTTATGAAGACCCAACAAAGGCACAACAAGGCATCACTCAATTATCAAATATTCTCAGAAGCTCGCTTATTGCCGACCGCCGTACAACGATTTCGCTCAAAGAAGAGCTCCGCACGATCGAAGATTATTTGGCACTCGAAAAAGTACGTTATGAAGAGCGTCTTCAATCGAAATGGGATATTGATGATAATACTTTGGGCATACAAGTGCCACCGATGATGCTCCAAACTTTAGTAGAGAACGCCATCAAACACGGTGTACAAAAAGCCATCGGCTGGGGTTTTGTCGAAATAAATACCAGTATTGTAGAGGATAAATTATACATAAAAATCAGAAACACAGGTCAACTCCACAGCACCGACTCTGACTCAGAATCTGGTGGTTTTGGTTTAAAAAATACAGCACAACGACTTGATATTCTTTACGGAACAGATGCTTCTTTCAAGATTTATCAAGAAGATAACCTAACTGTTTGTGCTGAAATAGTAATTCCAACAGGAAATATTGATGTAAAAAATAATAATATCTCGCTTGATTCGTCAACTATTCGGGCGGCGAGCTAATAAATAATACCACAAAGAAAACTTCTAAAAACATTATAAATGAAAGCACTTATCGTAGATGACGAACGCTTGGCTCGAAACGAATTACGTCGTTTGTTAGAAAATTTCCCAAAAATCGAAATTATTGGAGAAGCTGCAAATGCTGACGAAGCCCTTAATCTGATTGATGAATTATCGCCTGATTTATTATTCTTGGATATTCAGATGCCAGGCAAAAATGGCTTTCAGTTACTTGAAGCCATCGAAGGAAAAGTGCCAGAGGTTATCTTCACAACTGCTTATGACGAATATGCACTTAAAGCCTTTGAATTCAATGCTCTTGATTATTTAATGAAACCCGTTGATATGCAACGCTTGGCCGAAGCAATTCAACGTGTGGAAGAAGAGCAAATACATGAAGTAGAACGTAAGGAAGGAATCAAACTTTTGGGCGAAGCTGACCAAGTTTTTGTGAAAGATGGCGAAAAATGCTGGTTCGTAAAACTCGGCAAAGTGCGTTTGTTTGAATCAATGGGTAATTATGTACGTTTGCACTTCGACGACCAAAAACCAATGATTTTGAAATCTTTGAATAGCCTCGAAGAACGTCTCGACCCCAAAATATATTTCCGTGCCAACCGTAAGCACATCATTAATTTGGCTTGGATTGATAAAATAGAGCCGTGGTTCTCGGGTGGACTTTTAGTTACTCTCAAAACAACCGAAAAAGGCACTACTACCGAAAAAATTGAAATTTCTCGCCGACAAGCAATCAAATTCAAAGATTTGATGTCATTATAATGTCGCATTTGTTTTAACGACGGCATGGTTAAACCCACAGTGGAACTGCATGCCGTCGTTGTTAAAACACATCCTATCTATTTTTATTTAGCAATAAAATCTGAAAATAGCCAGCCCATAACTCGCCTTTTTGTTGTAGATTTTCTTAGATTTGTCCAACTCAACGAACATCGAAGATAACAATGACAGCAAAATCAAATTTAGACAAACTCGAAATTCTGAATCGTAAAAATGAAGAAGCCCTTTTGGGAGGAGGCGAGAAAAGAATTGAAGCTCAACATAAAAAAGGAAAACTTACCGCTCGTGAACGCATCGAACTCCTACTCGATGAAGGAACATTTGAAGAAATTGGCAAATTTGTGATGCACCGCAGCAAAGATTTCGGCTTAGATAAAGAATATTATCTGGGCGATGGCGTGGTGACTGGATACGGCACAATTTCGGGGCGTTTAGTTTATGTTTTTGCCCAAGACTTTACGGTTTTTGGCGGCTCACTTTCTGAAACTTACGCCGAAAAAATCTGTAAAATAATGGATATGGCCATGCAAAATGGAGCTCCAGTAATTGGTTTGAATGACTCTGGCGGAGCGAGAATACAGGAAGGGGTAAACTCATTGGCTGGTTATGCTGATATTTTCTACCGCAATACACTGGCTTCGGGTGTAATTCCTCAAATTTCGGCTATCATGGGGCCATGTGCAGGCGGGGCCGTTTATTCACCTGCTTTGACAGATTATGTAATGATGGTTGAAAATACTTCGTACATGTTTGTTACTGGGCCAAACGTTGTAAAAACAGTTACCCACGAAGATGTAAGTTCGGAAGAACTGGGAGGAGCAATGACCCACGCTACAAAATCAGGCGTTACTCATTTCGTATCAGCTAATGAAATTGAGTGTATCAACGATATCAAAAAGCTCTTTAGCTATATTCCGTCTAACTGCGAAGAACAACCTCCTTTCACTCCTTATGAGTCGAACGGCAACGAAAAACGTCCAGAATTAAACAAATTAATGCCAGAAAACCCCAATCAGCCTTATGATATGCGTGAGGTTGTGGAGCAATTGGTTGACGAAGGCAGTTTCTTTGAAGTACATAAGAACTTTGCTGAAAATATTGTCGTTGGTTTTGCCCGAATTGGCGGACGCTCAATTGGAATTGTGGGCAATCAACCAGCCGTAATGGCGGGTGTTCTCGACATTAATGCAAGTTTAAAAGGTGCAAGATTTGTCCGTTTCTGTGATTGTTATAATATTCCACTTTTGGTTCTGGAAGATGTTCCAGGTTTCTTGCCTGGTACTGACCAAGAATGGAACGGTATTATTTCGCACGGGGCAAAATTACTTTATGCTTTCTGTGAGGCAACAGTTCCACGCATTACTGTTATTACTCGCAAAGCTTATGGTGGAGCATATTGCGTAATGAACTCGAAACATATCGGTGCCGATATGAATTATGCTTGGACTTCGGCCGAAATTGCAGTAATGGGAGCAGCAGGTGCAGCAGAAATAATTTTCAGAAAAGAGATTTCGGAAGCAGAAGATTCGGCGGCAGAATTGAAAAACAAAGTAGATGAATATACCGATAAATTTGCCAACCCGTATAAAGCAGCACATCGTGGCTATATCGACGAAGTGATTAACCCAGCCGATACTCGTGAGAAACTTTTGAAGGCATTTAAAATGCTTGAAAATAAGGCAACTAACTTGCCTCGCAAAAAACACGGAAATATTCCTTTATAAAATTTCATGCCGTAGGTGTTTTTTTCTCAACCACTTACGGCATATTTTCGATATTTTAAGCTACTCGCACCACCTCGCTCGTTTCTAAATAAACAAGCATCATTTCTATGTTTTCGTAGCCCATTTGGCGGTAAAGTTTACCATAATTACGCACTTGTCGGGCGTTGCGTTCGTGTTTGTTTTGGTCTATGCTTGTGCCTGTTTTATAATCAATGATATGCACAATTCCATCTTTCATTACTACTCGGTCGGGGCATTGGGCATCTGCTCCGTTGAGCAATATTTCTCGCTGATTATCAACCTGTAAACCTTCTTCAAAAAGTGCTTTGAGTTCGGGCAAAGCAATGATTTTTTCGACTGATTCTATGATTCCATCGCTTTCTTTCGGGCTTATAACTCCCTCAAATTCAAGCAATTGAATAGCTTTCGGAATATCTTTTCGAGTTTTAATCTTAACAAATGCTTCATGCAGTTTATTCACTCGGTCTTTGGTTTTATCGAGCGTTTCGGGGTCGAAGATTTTCTCCGAAATTCGACGTAAACGAAGTTTATCGCTGCGGTCTTCGCTCACTACTTTTGGCAGAAAAATCATATCACGCTCTTCGGGTGCGGGCTTTTCTTTCTTTATGAAACGTCCTTGACTGATTTCGTAAATATTTTGGTCGGCTTGATACAATTCTTCGGCCAACAAAAACCCTTGCATCAATCCACCCACTCCTTGCACTTTATTATGGTAGTTTTTGCCCGAAAGCACAAAAAGTTTATCGACCGCCCTCGTAAATGCTACGTAAAGCATATTGAGATTTTCGAGGAAAATCGCTTCAAATTCTTTGGCGTACTGTCCTGCCAAATCAGTCATCAACATTTTGCTATTTATCTTTATCGGTGCCGATAAAAGCCTCACGGCATCGCCTTGCTTATCATAGATAAGTTCTTCATAATCAAGCCTTTCTAAATCAGCCCAAAGTTCTGAGTAATTATTTGGCTCAATATCCCATTGGGCATACGGAATGATTACAACTGGATATTCAAGTCCTTTTGAGCGGTGAACGGTTGTGATTGTGATGGCATCTTGCTCGGCGGGAGATTTGACCGAAAGTGCCGAACTATCTTTTTTCTCATCCCAAAACTTCAAGAAATCTTGCAGGTGATTGCTTTCTTTAAGGCTATAATTTAGCACCACATCCAAGAATCTAAAAAGATAAGATTTGCGGTCAGTTCGCTCGAAAAGTTGGAAAACATGAATGATTTTTTCGGCCAATTCATAAATCCCTGCTTTGTTGAGATTTATCGAATCCAGCTGAAACCCATGTTGAGCAAAAAGTAAATAAAAATCGGCAATTTGTGCGGCATCAACGGCATCCGAAATTAAATCATTCGCTTTATTATCAGGTATTTGTCCGAGAATTGTTTGGTAAAATAAATACGCAACCTCCGACTTTGCCAAACGATTATCGGGTTGATTGACTACTCGCATAAAAGCCACCAAAAGCCGAACGACTGGCGAGTTTTTGAGCAAAAGCGAATCACGAGAAATGATTTTATAATTGGCTTCAACTAAAAAATTAGCAATTTCGGCCGAGTCTTTATTCTTTCGGCACAAAATAGCAATATCGCCCATCGAATAGCCTTCATCAAGCACTTGCTGGATTATCTCGACCGTGCGTCCGAGCATCAGATTTTCACCTTTTACGTAATCTAAAAATTCAATCTGAACGTGTCCACCAGTTTTAGCATTTTCGGGTGTTTCTTGAAAAAAACCAGCGTAAACATCTTTCAAAAAAGGAAAAATATTCTCGTGTTCTCTCATGACCGATGCAAAAAAACGATTGTTAAAATCAATCACTTCTCGGCTACTTCGGCGATTAGTATCTAAGGTTTCAGATTTTATATAATTAGAAATAGTCATAAATTGCTCAATCTGAAAATCTTGAATGAGCGAATTATTCATCAGCATTTCCACCTCATTTTTGAATAAATGCACAATTAAGTCCATTTTCCCTCCTCGCCAACGGTAAATTGCCTGCTTGGCATCGCCCACGATGAGATTGAAGTGATTATTGGCCAACGAGTTTTCGATGAGCGGCAATAGGTTATAAAACTGCATATCGGAAGTATCCTGAAACTCATCGACCAACAAATGATTGTAGCGTTCGCCAATGCGTTCGTAGATAAACGGCACGGGTTCGGACAAAATGATTTGCAGAATTTTACGGTTAAATTCCGATATAAAAACTTGGTTTTTATCTTCTAAAACAGCATCAAATTCGGCCTTGATTTTCTTCAATAAAGATAGTTTACGAAGGTTGGGTTTAATCATTGTAAACAAAGCGTATTTTGGCAAATGCTGTGTTTTAAATTCCTGCATTTCTTGGAAAATTGCTGTCAAATCTTCCTTGATTGAATCAATTGCTACTTTTACAGGTGTTGGTGTTTTGGCACTATACCATTTATCTTCGTTGATAGCCGCCCATTGGTAGGAGTTTGGAGATTTATCTTTTTTTCTAAAATATTCATCTTCAAAATCTTCTCGCATATTATAAAAATACCCGCCAATCCCTTTGGCTTTTTGCGTGAAATCATCGACACTAAGCCCTTGATTTTCAATATATTGAATCGCTTTTTCAGCTAAAGCCTTGATGCCTTCCTCAACCGATTTTAGATAGGTGTAAATATTATTTGAAATATGCCAAAAGTCTTTTGGGTCGAGCGAGTCGAGCTTGATAAGCGATGAATAGAATTGGTCGTTGATGAGGTGATTTCCGAAATTGGCCAGTTCTTCGGTTACGAAATTCCAAGTTTTACCGTCCGAGACTTTTTCTTCTACGAAGTGTTCCAGAATACGAGTCACGTCTTGGTGCTCGTCAAGACCCGCTTTTTCAATCAGCCGTTCGACGGCCTCGGTCATGACCGTCTTAGAATCCAACACGATTTCGTAGTTATAGGGCAAGCCCAAATCTTCGGTAAAAGCATTGACGAGTTGATTAACAAAACTATCAATTGTTTTTACAGCAAAATCAGAATACTCCTGAATAATATGACTAAAAACCGCCGCCGCTCTGAGTTGAAGAATTTCATCGGAAAGTTTTAGTTCATTAGCAATTTCTCGAAACATCCCCCAGAACTTAGATTTTTCGTTAAAGTTCTGCACATCTGCAATCTCCTTCAAAGCGGCTAATATACGCTCCTTCATTTCGGAGGCAGCATCGTTGGTAAAAGTAATGGCCAAGATTCGCTTATAATAGTAAGCTTTATCACTACCAAGAGCGAGTTTTAGATACTCGCGTGTAAGTGTATATGTTTTCCCAGAACCAGCTGAAGAGCTATATATGTTAAATTTCGACATTAGTAATATTTTGATTAAAACTCAACTCTTTTTTCACCTTAAAATCAGCAATACCATAAATAAACATACATTTAGAGGCTACTGTGATTGCTCTTATAACAGGATATGCCCAAAAAAGTCTCTCCAAAAATGTATGGTACGCATTCAGAATATTGGCCACCACCAATAGCGAAAGCCCTAAGATGATATAAAGTCGGCGTTCGTCACTGACTGGCAAAAAAACTGTCAAAATACCTGTATAGGAGAAGATAACGGTATAGATAAAGACTATGATAGAATAGACTCCTGAAAGAGCTTCATATAAACTAAAAAAATAGAATAAAAGAGGGAAAATCAAAAAAGCAGGAATAATCTTCTGAAAATTATTATCCGAATCTCTAAAACTTATCTTTGCCCCCATCGAATGAAAATAGTAAATCCATATCAAAAAAATGAAGGTATTAATACATATATTGACAATAATTGCAATAGGTTCGGGAAGTAAAAAAGAAATGAGAGAAACAACAACAGGCAAAACAATACTAAATAAAAAAAGCCACTGTCGAAATTCAAATATACCTTTTTGCAGTTGATAAAACCAAATACCCATTAAAATCCAAGATATAATTCTCAAATTATTACTCCACAATTCAGCCTGATCTTTATCAATGTAGTCATGTGTAAAACATTCTCCTATAAGCACAATCAAGATTATGCTTATAAACAATAGGTTTATTCTCATAAAGCAGTTTTGTTGAGGAATTTATCATAGGGTTGGGTGCTTTTCAAAAAAGCAAAAAGCACCCTGTGTATTTTCGTAGTTCAGTATTAGTGAGACTCTCGTTTCACTTCATGTCCTGATTTTCCAACTAAAAAGTCTAAATCAGCACCTTTATCAGCTTGCATTACCGTATTGATATACATTTTCGTATAACCTCGATCATAGCCTAAATCAATAGGTGTCCAATTCTTTCGGCGTTCGGCCAGTTCTTCATCAGAAACGTGCAGATGAATTTTACGGTTTGGCACATCTACCTCGATTTCATCGCCGTTTTGCACCAATCCAAGTGTTCCGCCTACTGCCGATTCGGGCGAAGCGTGCAAAAATACAGTTCCATAGGCAGTTCCACTCATACGAGCATCGGAGATACGCACCATGTCAGTGATGCCTTTTTCGAGCAATTTCTTTGGTAATTGCATATTACCAACTTCAGGCATTCCTGGGTAACCTTTCGGGCCAACGTTTTTCAGAACCATCACCGAAGTTTCGTCGATTTCAAGATTTGGGTCGTCGATGCGGGCGTGATAATCTTCGATTGTTTCAAAAACTACGGCTTTCCCTCGGTGCTGCATCAGATGTGGCGAAGCTGCCGAAGGTTTAATAACTGCTCCGTTTTCACAAAGATTCCCTTTTACGACTGCAATCCCTCCTTCACGTAAAATCGGATTTTCAGCACTCGCAATTACATCATCGTTCCAAATTTTTGCCCCTTTCGAGTTTTCTACCAAACTTTTACCATTGACCGTAATGGCATCACGGTGCAGGTATTTTTCCATTTCTTTAATTACGGCAGGAAGTCCACCAGCATAATAAAAATCTTCCATCAAATATTTACCCGAAGGCATTAGATTCAATAAAAATGGCATTTTACTACCTATTTTATCAAAATCTTCGAGGTTTACGTCTACGCCAATTCGACCAGCAATTGCCAATAAATGCAACACCAAATTAGTAGAGCCTCCCACTGCTGCATTCATCATAATGGCATTTTCAAAAGCTTCACGAGTAAGTACTTTTGAAAGTGTAAGATTCTCTTTTACCATTTCAACGGCACGCATACCCGACATATGGGCTAACACTTTTTTGCGAGAATCAGCCGCTGGAATTGCTGACGCACCTGGTAATGTAAGCCCCAAAGCTTCAACCATTACGGCCATTGTTGAGGCAGTTCCCATTGTTGAGCAATGCCCTACGCTTCGGCTCATGCACGATTCGGCCTCTTCAAACTCTTCAGGAGTCATCTTGCCCGTTTTCAAATCATCTGCAAAACGCCAAACATCAGTTCCAGAACCAATGGCTTTACCTTGAAAACGTCCATTGAGCATTGGTCCACCCGGCACAACAATCGTCGGTAAATCACAACTGGCAGCACCCATCACCAGCGAAGGAGTTGTTTTATCACAACCTGTAAGCAAGACAATAGCATCGAAAGGATTTCCTCTGATGCTTTCTTCAACGGTCATGGCGGCCAAATTTCGATAAAGCATGGCAGTTGGGCGAATGATGGTTTCGCCAAGCGACATCACTGGAAATTCTAATGGGAAGCCCCCCGCTTCATACACACCATTTTTTACTACTTGAGCCAACTCTCTAAAATGCCCATTGCAGGGCGTAACCTCTGACCAAGTATTACAGATTCCGATGACTGGTTTTCCTTTAAATTGATGTGCTGGATAGCCTTGATTTTTTATCCAACTTCGGTATATAAACCCGTCTTTTCCTTCTTTCCCAAACCAATCTTGGCTACGTAAATTTTCATTCTCTTGCTTCGGCATAATTTAATTATAATTTTATTAGTCAAATAATATTGACTAAGGTCGATAGATATATTTATATTATTTTTTTTAAGATAATTTTTAATTTACAGACTGACTATCAAGCAATTACATTATTCCACTACATAGTCATAGAAAAAGAAAAAAAATCATTGAAGTATGAATATCAATAAAAAGGTGTGAAATTTCTATCAAAAATCCGTACTTTTGTGTTGTTTTGCACCAAATTATAAATTTTGTAGGAAACAATTGCCAATTATTTAAATAAAAATAAACTTATGAACTTATTTGATACGTTGAACGAGGCTCTGACAGATGAAGTGGTATCAAAGATTGCCAAGCTTTCTGAAGAAGAGCCAGAGAAAACACGAAAAGCATTAGATGGTATTTTTTATACTTTGGTGGCGGGTTTGGTGCGTCGTACGAGTAGTATGATGAGTGTGAGTATGCTTTTCAATCAAATACAAAAAGGCAATCAAGGTGGAGAACTGATTGGAGATGTGATGTCTTATCTAAATAAAAAAGATAAATTAGATAATATCTTAAAAGTTGGTGACGGTCTGATTAGTCAGATTTTTCCTGCCTACAAAAGTCCACTTGTAAGCATGATTGGTATCTATGCGGGCATCAAGAAAAACTCTTCAACGATGTATTCGAGCCTTGCTGCTCCATTGTTGATTGATGCAGTCAGCAAAGAAATGGATACTAACAAACTTGATGTTGATGGTTTAATCACATTTTTGAGCGACCACCACGAACCACTTTTCAAGTTAGTTCCCGAAGAATTACTCGAAAAAATGATTCCACAGTTAGGTTTACAGGAATTGCTCTCACCTAAATTTGTTTCGGCTAAAAAATCGGCTTCAGCAAAACCTGCTTCTATCAAAGGAAAGAATATTGTTTCAACAGATGAAACCTCAGCTTCTAAAAGTGCAGCCCAATCAGTAGTAGATGACGAAGAAGAAACGAATAGCTCGCCAATTCCGATTAAAACATTGTTGATTGGTTTACTCGGTGCAGCAGTAATTGCTGGTGGAGTTTATTGGTACATGAATTTTTATAAACCATCTCAGTCTGAAAACCCTGGTGAAGAGTTGGCCATGGATTCAACTGCGATTCAGCCTGATACAATTACCAAACCAATCATTGATTCAGTTGCTATAAAAGATTCAATCGCAGCAGCGACAACTACTCCATCTTTGACTTCAACCGAACAATATAGTACTTTTGGTGAAGGCTTAAATGCTTATTTAGTTGATAAAGCTAAACCAGTTGGGCAGATTTTTCCGATGGCAAATGTTGCTTTCGTGAAAGGTTCGCAAGCTCTTGATGCAGAGTCTGATTTGATTATTGATGAGTTAGCCGATTTGATGATTAAATATCCAAAAATGCAGATTCAGCTACAAGGACACTCAAATAATGCTGTTGGTATGGACAACAAAACAATGGCGACCAAAAGAGCATTTGCTATCAAAAAGAAACTTTTGGTAAAAGGAATTGTTGATACAAGAATTGACGCAATCGGCACAAATGGTGCTGGTAATGGTGCTGATATTAAGGTAGTTTCAAAATAAGAATAATATAGCGTACCAACAAAAAAGCGTGGAGGTATCCCTTCACGCTTTTTTGTTATTTTCAGACCTAAAACTTCTACAAAATATACTGGCTCAAATCTCGGTTTTTTACTAAACCCGAAAGACGATTAGCAACTAATTCTTTGGTTATTGTAATCGTAGAATCCATGACAATGTTATCGGGTACATCAAACATGATTTCGTTGAGCAAATGACTCATAACGGTTTGTAGTCTTCTTGCACCAATGTTTTCAACTTCGCTATTGGCTTCAAATGCAATACGAGCAAGTTCTCTCAAAGCATCATCTTCAAAAGTTAGTGTTACACCTTCGGCATCGAGCATTGCAATGTATTGTTTCGTGAGGGCATTTTTGGGTGCTTTCAGAATCTGGTAGAAATTATCTTCGGTTAGGCTCTCCAATTCTACTCTAATTGGAAAACGCCCTTGTAATTCAGGAATTAAATCAGAAGGTTTTGAAACGTGAAATGCTCCAGCAGCTACAAACAAAATATGGTCGGTTTTTACGGTTCCGTGTTTGGTATTTACGGCACTTCCTTCGACGATTGGGAGTAAATCTCGTTGCACACCTTCACGGCTAACATCTGCTCCCCCACCCGATTTTGCTCCACTATTAGCAATTTTGTCAATTTCATCAATAAAGATAATTCCGAGATTTTCGGCTTTCCAGATTGCCTCCTCTTTTACTTCGTCCATGTCGATAAGTTTTGAGGCTTCTTCATCCAATAAAACTTTTCTTGCTTCAGCAATTGTCAGTTTACGTTTTTTACCTTTTTTGGGCATCATCCCACCCAACATTTCTTGAATGTTGAGCATTGACATATCATCAATCGGCCCACCCATTACACCAATATTTGGCATTCCGCCTGTTTGTACATCAATTTCTATCTTACGGTGATCAAGTTCTCCGTTACGAAGTTTTGAACGGAAAGCCTCACGGGTTTTCTCGTTTAATAAAGATTCGGTATAATCTTCAATTTCTTTTTTGTTCTCTTCAATAACAAATCCTGTTTCTTTTTGGTCTTTTACGGGCGGAATCAAAATATCAAGAAGATGGTCTTCCACCACTTCAAGGGCTTTGGCTTTTACTTCTTCTTTCTTGGCGAGTTTCACCATATTAACCGATTGTTCGACCAAATCACGCACCATGCTTTCGCAGTCACGCCCCACATAACCAACTTCGGTAAATTTTGAAGCCTCTACTTTTACAAACGGAGCATCAGCTATTTTGGCCAGTCGGCGAGCTATTTCAGTTTTACCAACACCCGTTGAGCCAATCATCAAGATATTATTTGGAATAATCTCGGCAACCATGTCAGCAGCGGCATTCATTCTTCGCCAACGATTACGGAGTGCAATGGCCACATTTCGTTTGGCTTCTTTTTGTCCGATTATATATTTATCGAGCTCGTTTACGATTTGTTGTGGTGTGAGGTTTTCTATTTTTTTCGACATTATTTTAGAAAAATGCTTTATAATAAAGCTAAGCTTTTTGATTAAATATTAATTACAAAGGTAGCTTTCGTTGTGATAAAACAAAATAGATAACAGAAAGTTTGTGAATGGCAGGTTTTATCAAAAAAAAACAGCAATCACAAATGTAATTGCTGTTTCTGTTCATCAAAGTCTCGGTTACTAACCAAAACTCCTACTCAAAAAAAATACCTTTTGCTTGAAAAAAATTTCTTGCGGTCCACTCAAAAGACAAGGTTTTACTCAATTTATAATTAACAATTAATTATGCATAACAATAAACTTATCGCTCTTCATCTTACGACCATTGACCGAAAGTTGAAAGAAATATGTTCCTTCCATCCAAGTAGAAGTACTTACTTTGATTTTGTTTTCGTTGTTCTCTAAGCCATACGAGGCTATAACTGTACCAGAAACATTGAAGAAAATTAATTTTGCTGATGGTAAACTTTCAGGCAGATTATAATCAAGTGTCAGATGGTCATCGGCTGGATTTGGGTATAAGGCAGTAATCGTAACCTTACTAAAATCATCATCAGGCAAGATAGTAGCACTTTCACACTTACACACTTTATCTTTGAAAACCCCCTCTTTTGGTGTTGCTATTTCTGTTAGCGTGAGTTCACGCTTCATACTAAGAGTCTTTGTTTTACGATCACGAGCGGCTACAAAGTATGTACCTGCCTGTGACGGCGTAAAATATGTGCCTGTTGCAATTGGTTTAGTGGCATTTTCATCATTAAACCAAACTACATCAGTTCCTTTAACTGTGCTTACAACACTAAAAGAAGGTATTTCATTACCTGCCGCAAAGGTCTCTATTTGATTCAAAACCAGCGGGGCTTGTACACCCTGAATATTACAATTTGGAGCATTCACAATTTTACTGCTACTACATTTGCCCGAAATATCGGTGGCAACTAAAGTAACATTAGGCATAAATGCTGGAATATTTTCGATAGTATAGAAACCATCGCCATTGGCAACCACATAACCCGCACTCGATTGCAAAGGCAGGCGGTTGAGGCGTTTGAGATAATCTACGGCGGTTGGCATACCAATATTTGAAGTTGCCAAATACGCTTGTTGCACGATACTCCAATCATCATCGAGTAACTTAACTCTTACACTATAGCTATCAATTTTTTTGTTACAATAAATTGAATCTACAACAATTTTGGGTCCCGAACAGCCCTCAATAATGATGGGGCAACAGCTACTAACGTTACAAGTACCGACGAGTTTTGAAAATGTATATTCTCCACCTCTCAAGACACTTAATGAACTATCTTTGTTGATAACTGCAATGTCAGAAGGGGTATTCTTCGTAACTTCCTCATAAACACCCGAAGATACATTTTTATAATACCACTTAACACCGCTGTATTTTTGGAGTGTAACTTTATAATTTTCTCCTTTTTTCAAAGAAATCGGCACACTTACACAGCTCACACCATAATCATCTCCTCCATCAGCAGCATTACGAGCTTTTATATCTCGTTCTTTACCGTTCTGACGCCAAATATATGAGGTTAAATATGATAATCCTTGCTGTAAAACCTTAGCTTTTACTACGAGTTTGATAGTTTCTCCGCTATTTACATTACCAACACCCCACAATCCACTGTTTGATTCAAACACACCTCTATCAGAATAAAAGTAAACAACTCTCAAACTACTGCTGATGAGAGTTTGAATTTCAACTCCTGTTGCTGTTTTATTACCTTTATTTGAAATAATGGTTGTGAAAGTAACGGTTTCATCAATGGCTGGGTTATGATTATCAACCGCTTGGATAAGTTCTAAACGACTTTCATCGACCAAATCAGCAAAATTTACGTGTTCTAAAGTAATTTTTTGATCGGCATAACAAGTCTCCGAATTATATACTCTCACAGTATATGATGTAAAATCGGTAGGATTTGGTAAACCTTTAATAGCTACTTCTTTTTTGGTAGGATCAAAAATAATTGCTTTAGCATAAGTCATTTCTGCTGTTCCTTTATCAGAAACGGCATAACGTCTGGCGTTTTGGATGTTTGATAAAATAAGCTGAGCATCGTTAGTGTTTGGCTGTGTTACATCTACGCTTCTAAGCGTAAATATAGGCGGAAAACAATCGATTTTTGCTGATTTCTCTTTTGGTTTATTCAATCGTTCATTTGTACCATAGCTATTTGGGCTTGATAAAATCAAGCCCGAGCATAGCAGTACAGTTACGAAGATATTACCAAAGATTTGCTTTAGTAAACCTTGTTTTTTTTTCATACGAGTAAAAACTCAATAGCATTTATAGAAACTCAATAGCTGAATTTTCTTGGTAGAAAACTGACACTTTCAATGAATGTTTTTAGACATTCTTGAAAATTTAAAATGGGGACATCAGGAATGGTCGTAAATGATACCGCAAGATAAGAATTTATTCTGAAAAAATTATTAAACGGATGCATTTTTTTTACAAAACGCAAATTCCCCGAGAGATAAACTCTAATTTTTTGACTGAAATAACATTGAATATTGTTATAAATACGATGTATCTCAGTCTTTGGACTTCATTTTTGCTGGTATGATACTATGACTTTGTCTCTGATGGAAGATAACAAAAAGAAGATCTTTTTTTGTTAATTCATTCCCAAGTAGGTAGTTTCCTCAATAACTTTTTTTTCACTCAGCTTTTTACTAATTTATAATTTACAGCAAAAGTTAGATGCTTATTTTGTGTCTTTATCACTCTTATTTAGCCTAATCCCAGCCCACTTCTGGCAAGTGAGCTGGGAAAGGTAACTTCAATTATTCTCTATTTAGGTATCACCTATACTTGAATTGTACATTTGATTATTTCGTTTTGGTAATCGTTGCAGGTTCGCAATATCCGCCAGGACATCCACAATCTGTTTTTGTAAGATTTACAGTACGATCGATTGTACAACCAAAAGAGTTTTTGATTCTTACAGTATAATCTTGAGTTGGAACAGTTGGGTTAGCCAAGTTACTCGCAAATACACCACCAGAGTATGGTTTAGTCAAGATTGGTAATGTTGTTCCTGTAATTGTTGTACCTGTGTTATACTGAATTACTTCGTCAGAATTACGGTATCTTGTTAAAATCAACTTAGCGTTGTTTTGAGATTCAGTACCAATACAAAGTGAATTAACAGCGATAACTGTTGCTACTGGTTTAGGATCGATTGTTACAGGAATACCTGACATACCCGACTCACAGCCTGTTCCAGGAATTACTTGTGAAACATAGAAATATGTTAAACCAGCCGTAGCAGTATTAGGTGTTGGAGCACTTGTTGATGTTGCACCACCATTATACCAAACAATTGTGTTACCCGTATCTCCTGTTGCAGCAAGAGGTGTTGCGGTTGCATCTTGGCAATATTTAACACTCGCTATGACAGGTGCTGTAGGCGTGCTGTTTACAATTACAGCTGCTTGGTCACGGTTCGACTCGCAACCTGTTAAAATACTTTTTTGGCTAACATAATAGATTGTTGTTCCTACATTATCAGTCGAAGGAGTCGGTGCTGCAGTTGAGCCTGTTCCACCCGTCGATGACTGACCGTACCATAAGAATGTATGCTGAGCATCACCTGATACAGTAAGAGGCGTTGGAGTTACACCTTGGCAATACGTTTTGTCGTCTGCCTTAGGTAGTAATGGCTTAGCATTAACAACTACTACTAACTCACCACGATAAGACTGGCAACCAGTTACATTACTTACTTGTGTTACAAAATATTTAGTTTCGCCTGCAGTTGTTGGGTTATGACTCGGTGCCGCTGTTGAAGATATACCGCCTGTCGAGTAAGTACCATACCATAATAATTTATGAGCATCTAAGGCTGTTGCTACAAGTGTTGCTTCATTATCTTCCGCACAGAAAGTTCGGTTTGTCACTACTGGAACGGCAGGGAGAGCATTAACCACTACATCAACTGATGTACTTGCCGAACATCCAACACCATTAGTTACGGTTACGTTATATGTTCCTGCATTGGCTAAAGCTGCACTTGCAATTGTTGGATTAGCAATGTTGCTTCCCGTAAATCCTGATGGTCCGCTCCAAGTATAAGTTGTTGCTCCTGCTGGTGTTGCAGTCAAGTTAATTGGGCTTTCAGCACAAACTGGACTATTAGATGCCAATGCAGGTACTGGAGTTTCACGAATTTCAACGGCAAGAGATGCACGATTAGATTCACAACCTGTATCGTCAGCTTTTCTACTAACATAATATGTGGTAGTTCCTGTGGCATTCGTTGGAGCAATATCAGCAGTTGTAGAACCAGTTCCTCCAGTTGAATTTAAGCCATACCATAATACTGCGAATCCTGTGTTACTTCCTGTTACGGCTAAAGTAATTGGAGCTGAATTTTGACAAGCCGAAACTGGATTAGGTGTTGGCGGAAGTGGTTTTGCATTTACTTTCACTAACAATTCTGCACGATTCGATTCACATCCTGTTCCGTCAACTTTCTGTGTTACATAATAAAGCGTTTCTCCTGCCGTAACTGGGTTGTGAAAAGATGCTGTTGTTGATGATACACCACCTGTTGAATATGTACCATACCATAATAGCGTATTTCCTGTAAGAGCTGTGGCTGAAAGTGTTGCTTGCGGATCTTCTGCACAGAAAGTTTTATTGGCTACAACTGGAATAATAGGCTTAGGATTGACGGCAACACTCACAGAAGCTGTTGCTGAACAGCCAACTCCATTGGTAACTGTTACTACGTAGTTACCAGCACTCGCAAGTGCTGCACTCGCAATTGATGGATTTTCAATATTTGAACCTGTAAATCCATTAGGGCCAGTCCAAGCATAATTAGTTGCTCCTGCTGGTGTTGCTGTAAGATTAAGTGTACTTTCTTCACAAACTGGGCTGTTTGACGCCAATGTAGGAGTAGGCAATTCTTTGATTTCAAGTGTTACCGTTACAGAGTCAGCACAGTTTTCATGTCCTTGCTCGTAGGCTTTCAATTTATATACATAAGTACCTACTGCCGTTGGTAATGCTGTTAAAGCAAGACCTGTTTGACCAACAATAGCTGTGGTAGTCGGGTTAGCTGCACCATTGGCATTATACCATTGATAAATATAAGTTCCGTTAGGAGAAGTTTCAGTATTTGAAGCAGCTACTGCATTAAATGGTTTGCTGAAACAAACTGCTTGGGCAGTTGGTGCAACCAAAACAGGCGGCTTACCAGCTTCAACTTTTATAGGACAACATCCACCGCTTGGACAAGCATTAGGCCCTACGGTCATACTATATGAATAATCACCCGTTGAGAATACTGTCAAAGACCCATCACCATTTAATCTTACGCCATTTGTGGCTGCATTAGAGGCTGTCAACTCCGTTGTACCTTTGAACCATTTAATGCTCGTATAACTTGGTAATGTGATTGTATATTCATCATTCGTACAATAATCAAACGGTGTAGAGATACAAACTGAACCAAAATCATCTTCTCCAGGTGAATTACTTGGATTTGCCACGGTAGTTGGACGTGAGTCAATATCATTTTCAACTAAAGCTGTAAGGTCGGCGGTTAGGTATTTTACTCCTCTTGTCCCCACTGTACCTGTTAACGTTAGCTTTATATTTGTTTGAGAAACAGCGACATTACCAATTGTCCATTTTTTCGTGGTATTATCATAAGTACCATAGGTAGCAACTCCTGTTACAGCCGTAAGCCCCGCAGGAATACCAACGGTATATTCTACGCCAGTTGCTGGACCAGTACCTGTATTCTCAACTTCTACAACGATGGTTACAGTTGACCCCAAAGCATAAAATCCCAAATCTGGAGATTTTGTAACTTTAGCCATGATATCTGGATAAACAGGTGCTGTATTAAAGTTTACATATTCTAAAGTAAATACTTTGTCATAATAACAAGTAGTATCTGCCTTATAAACCCTAATTGTGTACTGTGTACCAGCAGTATTGGTTGGTGTAGGGAGGGTTTGTGATAAATATCCCCCAGTTAATGTAGATAGCTTTGCTGTTCCAGCAAAGTTTGTACCTGTATATGTAGCCCCTAATGAATAACCTACACGATCATCACCAGATAAAGCTCCTGATATACGCATTTTTGCATCATTTGCAGTCGGTGCAGATGCATCCTCACCAATAATGGTGAATGGTCCATCTCCTGTACAGGCGACAGGAACTCGTTGTCCGTAAGTTGTTAGACTTACAAACAATAGTAACACGCAAACCGTTAAACAATTTGCCAAAATCTTGGCAAATTTAAGGTTGGAATGTTTAATACTGAGTAAATTGTTTTTCATTTGACAAATTGAGTAATTATTATATTTAATTGAGTATGAGTTCTTTATATTGATATATCAGTGATATAGTTATCCTTGACTATTACTTACGCAAAAACTGTACCACTTAATAATTTTTTATTTTGTTTTTACTACTGTTGCTGGTTCACAATAACCTGCTGGACAAGGACATACAGTTATTGACATGACAGCAGTAAGGTCATTGATACAATTTGTAACTGTATTTTTCAATCTTATCGTGTAAGTGGCAACTGTATTCGCTAATCCTGAAGCAAAAATTCCACCTGCTGGAATATTTGCAAAAGTTGGAGTAGCTGAAATCGGCGAACCATAAGCTACTTGGTCTGAATCACGGTATTTATTCAGCATTAATTGACCGTTACTTTGAGCAACACTTCCCAAACACATCGAAGGAATAACAGTAACTTCGGCAGTTGGTAATGGTTTTACATCTAACCAAACTGTGCGTGTAATAGAACATGCTGGATTTGAAGATGAGGTTACTGTCAAGGTATATCCAGTAGGAACTGTTGGATTTACCGAAATAGTAGATGATGTAGCACCTGTACTCCATAAGAATGTCGCTGCGTTTGACAATCCTGTTGGAGCTAAAACTGTCGTTGTTCCAGCACAAGGTGCTGCAGTTGCTAATGATGCAGTTGGCAATGGGTTTACAGTTACGATAACTGTTGTCGTTGCACTACATGATTTACTATCAGTTGCAATTACCGTATAGGTTGTTGTAGTTGATGGTGTAACAGTCTGAGTTGATCCATTTGGAAGACTGTTACTCCAAGTATAAGTATATGGTGATGTTCCACCAGAGGCTGTTGCCGTAAACGTTGCTGATTGCCCCTGACAGATAGGAGTCACTACTGGAACATTTACACTTAATGCCGCTACTGGTTGCGTTACTGTTGCACTTGTAGTTACACTACAACCATTCGCATCTTTAACTGTAAAACTATAGGTACCTGCGGCTAAGCCTGTAAAAGCATTCGTTGATACAAAACTTCCTGTGCCTTGCT
>OFDC01000149.1_pt1 | contig 70426 bp, 63 predicted proteins | sample 1520941 | NCBI WGS metagenome assembly OFDC01 (sample SAMEA94258168, study PRJEB24077) | hot springs metagenome | biome: Aquatic biome; feature: Water | place: India | collected 2012-12-06 | depth 5 m | reverse complement strand
GTTCAACTTTGGGTTCAACTTTGGGTTCAACTTTGGGTTCAACTTTGGGTTCAACAGTCACATGTTTGGTTGTCGCTGGTGGCTCTGGCATCACGACTGGCTTGGGTGTCTCCGCTTTAGCGAGTTTTTGTGGCTCAGCAGCTACCGTGTTTGCTGGCGTTGAGGATTCTTCGATATGGGCTTCAGTCACCTGTGCAGCCTGGGGGGTGTTTGGTGTATTGGCAGCAGGGGCCATTTCGTTATCGATGACCACTTCATCATCAGGTAACTCAAGGATGGGTTCACGATTGGCCTGACGGTTAACTACCGTGATTTCTACATTGTCGTGACTGGACTCGACCACTCTGTCCTTAAGCACAAAAGGCAGGATAATCAACATCAGGACCACCAGGGTAATCGCGCCTACCAACCGCCTGCGAGCGGTTTTTTTGAGCAACAGTTCATTGTCGGTCACAGCATCTCTAGCCATAATGTTTTGAAGTTCTCACTCAGGTCAATGCGCAAACAGGACAGCCTTTACAAGGCCCACTGATCAGGCGTTAATTCCAGTATCGCGGCCACCGTAAAGAATGAACCGAACACAATAATTTTATCATTTTTTGCAGCCTTTTTATAAGCGGACTGTAATGCAGCGGCCAAATCAGCATACGGGTAAATATGTTGGGGAGAAACATATGGGGTTAAACAGGTTTGCAGGAAGTCTATGCTGGCGGCGCGAGGATGCTGTATAGGTGCAACATGCCACTCATCGATCACATCATGCAAAATATCTACCACGCTGGCGATATCTTTGTCAGACAGCATGGAAAAAACGGCAATCACTTTTCCACCTTCTACGCTGAGGCGCTGCAAATTATCGCGCAAGGCACGGGCAGCATGGGGGTTATGCGCCACATCCAGAATCACATCAGGTGAGCGGTGCCAATACTGGAACCTGCCGGTCACCTCTGTCCCAGTCAGCGCCTGTAATAGCTGCGCTTCTGCCACGGGCAATCTGTCATGGAGTGAGCGCACGGCAAACATCACATTGGCGGCATTGTTCCATTGATATCGGCCAAACAGACTTAAGCTGCCGATATCCAGTTGACCGTGCGCATCACGATAGTGGGCTTTTTGCGTATCACTGACATCAATCTGGTAATCAATTCCAAAGCGATTCAATGTGACCCCCAGTGAGCTGGCATACAGCAACAAAGAGGCGGGAGGATTGGCATCACCGCAAATGGCTATCTGCTGCTGGCGATAGATGCCTGCTTTTTCATGACCGATCAATTCACGCGTATCGCCAAGGAACTCCATATGATCCAGGTCGACATTGGTGACGATGGCACAATCCGCATCGACGATATTTACCGCATCCAGACGTCCACCCAAACCAACTTCGAGCACTACGACATCGAGAGGTGCTTGTTCAAAGGCCCACAATGCGGCCAAGGTGCCCATTTCAAAATAAGTCAGCGTAATATCAGCACGCGCTTGCTCTACCGCAGCAAACGCGTCACATAATTGCCCATCGGTAATTTCTTCGCCATTGAAGCGCACGCGTTCCTGATAATGCAGCAGATGCGGGGAGGTGTAACAGCCAACGCGGTACCCGGACAAAGTGTAAATACGCTCAAGCATGGCACAGGTCGATCCTTTACCATTGGTCCCCCCGACAGTAATGACGGTAAAGGGGAATTTCAGTTGCAAGCGGTTGGCGACGGTTTGCACACGACCCAAACCCATTTCAATGGATTTGGGATGTAGCGATTCGATGTAACCGAGCCAGTCTTCAACGGTTTTTGGCAGCTCGGATATCACAGGTGGCATCAGGCAGCTTTGGTCAGATTCAACAAGCTGGACAATAACTGACTCAGTTTTGCACGCATTTCACGGCGGTCTATGATCATATCAATGGCGCCGTGCGTCAGCAGGAACTCTGCGCGCTGAAAACCTTCCGGCAAGGTCTCGCGAACAGTCTGCTCAATCACGCGCGGTCCGGCAAAACCAATCAGCGCATTCGGCTCAGCCACAATCACATCGCCAAGCATGGCAAAGCTGGCGGACACACCTCCCATGGTCGGGTCAGTCAGGACGGAGACATAAGGCAGTCCGGCCTCAGATAACTTGGTCAAAGCCGCACTGGTTTTAGCCATTTGCATCAATGACAAAAGCCCTTCCTGCATACGCGCACCGCCACTGGCAGAAATACAGATAAATGCACATTTATTATCGATCGCCGCCTGCACGCCACGCACAAAACGCTCACCGACCACAGATCCCATGGAGCCACCCATGAACTTGAATTCGAACACCGCGGCGACCACGGGCACGCTTTCTATCGTACCGCGCATGACAATCAGTGCATCTTTTTCTTTTACATCACGCTGTGCAGCTTTCATACGCTCAGCATAAGTTTTACTATCCTTGAACTTCAACGCATCCACTGGCGTGACATCGGCTCCAATCTCAACACGCCCTTCTGCATCAAGCAGCACATTGAGACGATCACGCGCCCCCAGCCGATGATGGTGTCCACATTGAGGACACACTTCCAGGTTGGCATCCAGATCTGTACGGTAAAGAACCGTCTGGCAAGCATCGCATTTATGCCACAGCCCCTCAGGCACATTGCGCTTCTGTACGGAGCCAACGGCGCGTTTAATCTTTTGTGGAATCTTGTCTAACCAACTCATAATCTCTCCTGCTTAAATATTGCGATGAGGTATAGCTTCGCTCTTGGCGGCCTATACGGAATCAATCGCAGTACGCAATTCCTTCATTAATGCCTGCACATTACTGATCAGATTATTTGCATCCGACCCCTCAATCGCCAGCACCATACGGCTACCAACCACCACCGCGTCAGCTATTGCAGCCACTTCACGGGCAGTCGCAGCATCTTTAACACCAAAACCAACCCCGATTGGCAGCGTGGTTTGCTTGCGAATCTCTGCGACACGCTTTTTAACTTCAGTAATATCCAGGTTTGCAGCACCCGTCACGCCCTTGAGGGAAACATAGTAAAGGAAGCCCGTCGCCTGCTTCACAATCAACTCCGTACGCGATGGTTCTGTCGTAGGCGACAACAGGAAAATACTATCCATCCCCGCATCGGCAAGCTCGCGATTAAATGCTTCGCACTCTTCTGGTGGATAATCCACCGTCAGTACGCCATCGACACCTGCCTCTTTAGCCAATGCGACGAATTTCGCACTTCCCATGGCTTCAATGGGATTGGCATAGCCCATCAGCACAATCGGCGTCGCTTGATTGGTTTCACGAAAGGTTTTCACCATTTCCAGTACCTTACGCAGCCCCATTTTGTGCACTAGGGCGCGCTCGCTGGCGCGCTGGATAACAGGACCGTCGGCCATCGGGTCAGAAAACGGGACGCCAAGCTCAATCATGTCTGCCCCGGAACTTACCAACGTATGCATCAGCGTGACTGTTTGGTCAGGATGCGGATCACCTGCTGTGATATACGGGATCAGCGCCTTTTTGCCTTGCGCTTTGAGAGCGGAAAATACAGATTGAATGCGTGACATAAGAATATTTTTTTTAATGAACTCAAATAATGACGTGTTTTGCTATCCTGCCGAACGATGAACTCACCCCTCAGATCGGCAAGCGCAAAAGTGTCACAGTGTAATGTTAGCCAGGCGTGCCACCGTATTAATGTCTTTGTCACCACGGCCAGACAGGTTCACCAGAACGACCTGGTCTGGGGACATGGTTTTTGCCATTTTCTCGGCATGTGCCAGAGCATGACTGGTTTCCATGGCAGGAATAATGCCTTCAGTACGGCACAGATTATGAAAGGCCGCCATGGCCTCATCGTCGGTAATGGCCACATATTCAGCACGCTTGATATCTTTTAACCAGGCATGCTCAGGACCTACACCCGGATAATCAAGACCTGCAGAAATCGAATGCGTCTCGATGATATTGCCATCTTCGTCCTGCATCAGGTAAGTACGGTTACCATGCAACACACCAATCGGGCTATTTGCGGTTAGTGGTGCCGCATGCTGGCCTGTGTGCAGACCATGTCCGCCAGCCTCCACACCTATCAGGCGTACACCTTCCACATCAATGTAAGGATAGAAAATGCCCATGGCATTGGAACCACCGCCAACACAGGCCACCACGGCATCTGGCTGTCGGCCTATCATTTCCTGCATTTGCTCTTTGGCTTCAATACCAATCACCGCCTGGAAATCACGCACCATCATCGGGTAGGGATGAGGGCCTGCCACAGTACCGATAATATAGAAAGTATTGGAGATATTGGTGACCCAGTCACGCATGGCTTCATTCAATGCATCTTTCAGGGTTTTGGAACCACTTTCGACGGGGACTACCGTGGCCCCCAGCAGCTTCATGCGGAAGACGTTCGGTGCCTGGCGTTTGACATCTTCGGCACCCATATAGACAACACATTCCAAGCCTAAACGCGCTGCAATCGTGGCCGTTGCCACGCCATGCTGTCCGGCACCGGTTTCGGCGATGACGCGAGGCTTGCCCATGCGCTTGGCCAACAAAGCCTGGCCGATTGTATTATTGATTTTATGCGCACCGGTGTGGTTTAAATCTTCGCGCTTAAGATAAATTTGCGCGCCACCCACCTTTTCGGAAAGACGCTTGGCATGGTAAATCGGGCTGGGGCGACCAACAAAATGCTTGAGGTCGTAAGCAAATTCAGCCAGGAACTCAGGATCATGACGATATTTTTCATACATCACGCGCAGTTCTTCCAAAGCCTCTACCAAGGTTTCTGCAACAAAAACGCCACCAAAAGGTCCAAAATGGCCGCGCTCATCAGGCATGTCATAGACTTTCATGCTTTACTCCGTCTCTCGTTTGTTACTCTAACCACCCATTACGTGCAGCATCACACTGCATCACCTGCTGCATGAATGCAGCTATTTTTTGTGCGGATTTAATTCCCTTTTCTGCTTCGACACCGCCACTGACATCCAAAGCATAAGGATGTACCTGATGCATGGCCTGTGTCACATTGTCAGGATTCAAACCACCCGCCAGAACCAGCGGCTTTTGCATGCCAGCAGGAATCACCGACCAGTCAAAGGCCTCGCCTGTTCCACCTACCACTTTTTCTGAATAGGTATCCAGCAACAATGCAGTCGCCGATGCAAAATCAAGCTCGCATTGTATCAAATTTACCCCTGGTTTGACGCGGATTGCTTTGTAATATGGCAGATTAAATTGCGCGCAATAGTCCGCAGATTCATCCCCGTGAAACTGCAAACAATCCAGGCCTGCGGTCACAATCGTCTCACGCACTTCGTTGGCTGAAGCATTCACAAACAAACCGACTTTGCTGACGAATGGCGGCAACATCGCCGTGATCGCCTGCACCTGAGTGGGCAGGACAGCACGCGGGCTAGGGGCATAAAACACAAATCCTAACGCATCTGCGCCTGCACTAATCGCTTCTAATGCATCCTGCTCACGTGTGATACCACAAATTTTAACTCTGGTTCTTGTCATCAAATGTCCTAATTTCCCTCATCCCAGCGCGCCTCACAATGAGGCAATTGCCAGCCGGCATCATAATCGACACCAGTGAAATACAAACCATCGGGCATGAATGTGGGGGGGGAAAGCCGCCTGTCCTTATGCTCAAGCAACTCAGCAAACCCTCTCACACTCAGCTTGCCCTGTCCGACATATATCAACGCGCCCACCATATTGCGAATCTGGTGCTGCAAAAACGCATTTGCCCGAAAACTGAAAATGAAGTACTTGCCGTGCTGGATAACCTCCGCCTGCTGCATAGTACGTACCGGACTGCTTGCCTGGCACTCGCTGGCCCGAAAAGCACTGAAATCATGTTCACCTACCAGTAACTGAATGGCTTGCTGCATCATGTCAGTATTAAGCGGTCTATGATACCAACCTACACGGCCGTGCTGGCTAGCGGGGGCAACTGGATGGTTAAACAATATATATTGATAGCTGCGGGCGCGGGCACTAAACCGGGCATGGAAATCATCCGCCACCTCATTTGCCCACAATATCCGTACCCATGCGGGCAAATGTGCATTTGTGCCGCGTATCCAGGCGCTTAAGGGTCTGACCACGGAAGTTTCAAAATGTGCCACTTGCATCAATGCATGTACGCCAGTATCGGTCCGTCCGGCAGCATGTAATCGCACAGGTTCGCCCCCCACCTGCGCTATCGCCCTTTCCAGGGCATCCTGAACACCTGCGGCATTCGGCTGGCTTTGCCACCCTTGAAAATAGGCGCCGTGATATTCAATGCCAATCGCAATTTTCATGGCGCCTAGTATAAGTGCTGCATGCAATAACACCTAATGCAACAGTTAAAAAAACAAGGCCGGAAATCCCGGCCTTGTTTTACGCAATTTTAGAGAGCAACTCGTTGGCGCGCTGTCGCTGACGCTCGCCGCCTTCGGCCAGTACCTCCTCAATCAACTCCTTGGCACCGATGGCATCTTCCATATCTATGTATGCCTGGATCAAGTCCAGCTTGGTATTCACTTCTTCCGGCTCATCTTCCGGCGTATCTAAACTTGTAGCAGTGGTATCTGCGACATCGAGAGAAATCTCGGGGAATGCAACTTCGTCTGAAGTCGTTGCAGGTGTCGCGACTTCGTTTAAAGACTCGACTGGAGATGTCAGATTGATCTCATCAATATCCAATACGTCATCATCAGACGCCTGCTTCGTTGTATCGTTTGGACCACCCAGCTCTAGTGACAACTCTGGTAAAGACTCAAAAACGGCATCTTCAGTCGAGAGTGCTTGTTCTCCACTGCCCATTTGTAATGGCTTGTTGGCGCCCGTTTCAGCCACACTGATATCATCCTCGAGGTTCAATGAAGGCAAGTCCAGTGACTTAGGTGTTAACGCCGCATCAGCATCCATCGATACATCGTCATTCAAAGTGGTTTGGGCAGAAGGCTCAACTTCAAAACGGAGAGGCTCTTCAGCTTCCGGCTCTGCTGCAACTTCAGCCGCTGATGATGCTAGCTCGCGCTGTGCTTCATCAGGTCGTGTATCCGCAAAATCAATCGATGGCTCAACCTGGAATGCATTCCTGGTCTCAGTTTCAGGTTGCAAACCAGGGACTTCATTCGTCTCATTTTGTGCGGTGACGCTCTCCTTGCGTTCATCAGAGGCTTGTTCCTCAGATGCGCTGGCAGCAGCGACGGCTTGCGAAGCCTCATCAAACTCCAGTGCTGGCGCCTCAAAGTTGAAGTTATATCCCTCTTCTTCAGCTTGCGCTTCATCGGCTGCAATCACAGCAGGCTGTACTAATTGCGCACTAGCATCGTCTGCGGAAACCGTACCATACAGTGGATTCTCCGGGTCCACTTTCTGGCCCATGGCGGTCACTTTGGACCAGGTAGCATCTGCCGGGCCTATTTTGGCATAAATCTCACTGGCCAATGATTCAAAAGCGACTTTATTGCCAGTCGCCTGATAAATCTCAAGCAATTTCAACTTGAGCTCCTGGCGCTCCGGATCTTTCTGGATCGCATCCTTAAGGATTTCCTCGGCCTGCGCGTCGCGGCCATAGGCCATGTATACCTCCGCCTCCGCAATCGGGTCTACATCATGCGAATCTATCATGCCACCGACGCCACTTTGCGAGAAGTCAGTCAGGAAGGAAGTATCCCCGGAAGCAGCAGCCTGTGTATCACCAAATACGGTGTTATTTTGCATCTCGGTTGCTGGCGATGTCACAATCACGTCTTCAAACGTATCAATCTGTTTTTTACGACGTATCCTGATCAAGGCCCAGACACACAGCAATATTGGCAATGCGATCAAAGCCCAGGGCAATACCGGGCTTATGTTTTTCAGACGCTCCAGCAATACATGCATAAATGAAGGCGGTTGACCTGCCTCCTCCGCAAAGGGTGCCGGTACTGGTGGCTCAGCCTTGGCTGGCTGCTGCTCAGCAGCAAGCTTATCCTGTGCTTCTGAAGCTGGTGCCGTTTGAGCTTGCTCCGCAGGTTTTTCCTGTGTTGCAGGCTCTGTTTTTACCCCAGTTTGGGATTCGGTCGCCTGCGCAGCATTTTTCTCAGCTTGCGCCATGGCGTTATTTTTCATTTCCATGAGCTTCTTCATGTCTGCAACTTGCTTCTCTAGCGCCGCAGCACGCGATTGCTCTTCTTTAATGGCATTTTCCTTGGCAATCGCCTCTTCCTGCGCGGCGGTTGCTTTGCTAGCTGCCTTATCTGCCTGTGAGGTCGATTTTTCATCTCCCGCAGACAACTTCAATACATCTTTGCCAGCGTTGGCTTGCGAGGCTGGCTTGTCACCTGCACTGCCGATCTTGCCAGCCGATTGCTGGGCATTCCCTCCCATGTTGCTTGGCTCAGACTCTTTGACCACTTTAGCCAATGTGTTTTTGTAAGCTAGCCAATTCGTCGTGTGTTCAGCAACTACGTCCCTGGCTTGCGGTCGGCTGATACTGTCCAGAGTGGCCTGGTCGGGCATCCGAATAATCTTCCCAACTTTTAGGCGGTTCATGTTCTTACCATCAAAGGCCTGTTGGTTGGATTGATACAGAGCAGCGAGCATTTGCTCGGTGCTGATATTGTCAGGTTTCATCTGCCGGGCAATTGCATATAAGGTATCGCCACGTTCTGTGGTCACTGAATCCGAGGGTGTCTCAGTGGTTTCAGGGGTTTCTTTAGGTATGGCCTTTGGCTTGACTGACTTTGCCGATTTTTTCGGCTCAATTGCAGCAGGCTCGCTTGGCGCCGTTTCGGTGGCAGGCTTAGTAGCAGGTTGAATTGAACTGGGGGATGGTGCTTGCTGGCTGGTAATTGGCAAGCCAGCCGATTCGGAAACATAATTGGAGTTAAAGCCTGGGGGATCAAGCAAAAGCGTATACTCTTTGACCAGACGACCTGTCGGCCAATCGACCTGGATCAACATATCAAGAAAAGCTTCGGTAATTGGCTGCGTACTACTTAATTTGAGTACAGGCTGACCTTTGGTGTTATTGCCAACTTCAATCTTGATAAATGGGTAAGAAGCCGGTTTTTCCAGCATCTGGTCCTGGTAGACCTGTTCACTAGCTAACGCTGCCTGAATACTATTCAGTTCATTAGGCGTCACCGCCAATAGCTCAATTTCCGCATTCAGCGGTTCCCCAAGTTTTGAGCTGGAAATCATGGTTCCCAAACCGGCTGCGTGCACCGAAAAGGCTGTACTCAAACTCAAGGCAAAGGCTATTTTTTTTAATTGAAATTTACTCACCGATTAACCCTTAGTAATTCATGGCGTTTGTCAAAATAGCATCATTCACACAGCCACGCAAGCGCACCCAGGCGGCTTGAGAGCAATAAATACATGGATTTGAGGCTACAATAACCATTAAACAGGATTGCACCAAAAGCAAAAGCCCGAAAAGACCATGATTTTATTGATAAATCATAGCTTTACGGGCTGCTACTTAAACAATTACTTAAGATTCGACCAGAATCCTCAACATTCTGCGCAAAGGTTCGGCAGCGCCCCATAACAACTGGTCACCTACGGTAAATGCCGACAGGTATTCACCACCCATCGCCAGTTTGCGTAAACGCCCTACTGGCGTCGCCAGAGTGCCGGTAATCGCTGCCGGGGTGAGTTCCCGCATACTGACCTCACGCTCATTTGGAATGACTTTAGCCCAGTCGTTCGCTTCAGCCAGCATCTGATTGATTTCATCCAGCGGCACATCCTTGCGCAGCTTGATAGTCAACGCTTGTGAATGGCAACGCATGGCGCCGATACGTACACACAAACCGTCAATCACAATCGGGTTCGCTTCACGACCTAAAATCTTATTGGTCTCTACGCCGCCCTTCCATTCTTCTTTACTTTGACCATTCCCTAAGTCCTTGTCGATCCATGGGATCAGACTGCCCGCCAATGGCACACCAAAGTTAGATTTAGGCAACTCTTCGCTACGGATGGTATCCGCCACTGTTTTATCGATCTGCAAAATGGCAGAAGCTGGATCCGCCAGCAAATCAGCCACGGAGGCATTCACTACGCCCATCTGGCTAATCAGTTCACGCATATTCTGTGCGCCTGCGCCTGAAGCCGCCTGGTAGGTCATGGAAGTGGCCCACTCGACCAGGTCAGCCTTAAACAGGCCATTCAGCGCCATCAACATAAGTGAGACGGTACAGTTGCCGCCGATCCAGTTTTTGCCGCCATTGGACAATGCATCTTTAATCACATGCATGTTCACCGGGTCTAAAATGATCACGGAGTCTTTTTCCATGCGCAAGGTAGAGGCCGCGTCAATCCAGTGGCCGCTCCAGCCGGTTGCGCGCAATTGTGGGAAGACGTCACTCGTGTAATCGCCACCCTGGCAGGTCACAATCACATCCATCTGGCGCAAAGCATCAATATCCTTGGCATCTTTCAGCGCAGGAGTATCTTTTCCAACTTTAGGCGCAGCCCCTCCCGTTTGTGAGGTCGTAAAGAATTGCGGTTCAATATCCGCAAAATCGTTTTCCTGCATCATGCGCTGCATTAGCACGGATCCAACCATGCCACGCCAGCCTACAAACCCTACTTTTAACATAGTGACTCGATATTTCAGCCGGGAAACCCGGCATTACAGTGATTATTTGGAAGATTTTTGAACAGCTTCACCCGCCTGCTCTATATCCTTGCCCATGCCATTGATCGTATTGCAACCAGTCAATACCAACACAACCAACACCAATGTCATCCATTTTGTCATCTATTTTCTCCCAAGTATTAATCTCTAAAGTTACCAAATTTTAAAGGGAAATCGGTGATATTCTTTTTCACAAACGCAATCGCCTCTTGCAATACGTCACGTTTGGCACCGTTTACCCGCACGGTATCCCCCTGAATCGTCGCTTGCACTTTCATGCCACTATCTTTAATCAGTTTAGTGATCTTTTTTGCCAGGTCACTATCGATCCCGTCACGCACACGCAAATCCTGCTTGACCTTGTTACCAGAGACCTTCTGCACATCTTTGTGTTCCAGCCGCTTGGAGGATTCCGGCTCTTTTTTCTCCATGGCTGGTAACAAAATGTCTTTTACTTGGTCAAGCTGAAAGTCATTATCCCCAAACAGGGTAATCACTTTGTCTTTTTCGTTGAACTCAACCTTGGCCGACGTGCCTTTGAAATCATAACGATTGGTGATCTGCTTCACAGACGCATCTATCGAGTTTTTCAAATTGACCATATCGACTTCGGACGTAATATCAAAGCTTGGCATATACTTTCTCTCCTACACCAACTAGAAATTGCGCTGCTTGAGCAAGGCATGTGTCCGCAGACAGTACATTTAGTACGGCAAGGACACATAACGCCGCTTAAGCAAGCAAGTTCGGTTGGCCTTATTCGAAGTGGCAGACGTAGTCTACTGTTTCGATCACTTCTATATCAAAACTGGAGTTACCTGGCACCGTGAACTTCTCACCGCCTTTATAAGTAGTCCAGTTCTCTTCGCCTTTTTGACGAACCTTGCACACACCATCATTAATTTCCATCAACTCAGGTGAGCCGGTATTAAAAGTCAGCGTGCTTGGGAAGATCACACCCACGGTACAGCGCGTGCCATTCGGGAACAACACGGTGTGGCTGACACATTTGCCATCAAAATAGACGTTGGCTTTCTTTTTTACACTGACGTTATCAAATTGCGCCATTTTAAATTCCTAATGAATACAAGTTACGACTATATCTTAAAAGTGAGCGAGCGGATGAAGTGCAAAGCGCACGGAATGCAGAAACCGGAGTGTACATTGAGTACATGAGGATTTCGAGTACCGCGCAACGCAGCAATTCGCTCGCGCAGCCAGTTTTACATGGCCGCCACGATCTGGTCCCCCATCTCGGAACACGACACACGCTTAGTGCCTTCTTCGTAGATATCACCGGTGCGGTAGCCAGCAGCCAGTACTTTCTTCACTGCATTTTCAATACGTGTCGCAGCAGCCTCGTTATCAAAGCTGTAACGCAACATCATGGCCGCAGACAAAATGGTCGCAATCGGGTTAGCCAGGTTTTTACCTGCGATATCCGGTGCTGAACCATGTGATGGCTCATATAGACCTTTTTTGCTTTCATTCAGGGATGCAGAAGCCAGCATACCGATAGAACCGGTCAGCATGGAAGCTTCATCAGACAAGATGTCACCAAAAATGTTACCGGTTACCATGACGTCAAACTGCTTAGGATTACGGATCAGCTGCATGGCCGCGTTATCAACGTACATATGGCTCAGTTCCACTTCCGGATACTCTTTCGCCACATCAATGACGATTTCTTTCCAGAACTCGGTGGTTTCCAGCACATTGGCTTTGTCCACAGAACACAATTTCTTGCCACGTTTCATGGCAATGTCAAAAGCCACGTGCGCAATACGGCGAACTTCTGGCTCGCTGTAAATCATGGTATTGAAACCTTCACGCACACCCTGCTCGTTGGTACGCATGCCACGTGGCTGGCCAAAGTAAACGTCACCAGTCAGTTCACGCACGATCATGATATCCAGGCCAGCAACCACTTCTGGTTTCAGCGTAGACGCATTCGCCAGCTCAGGGAACAGTACCGCAGGACGCAGGTTCGCAAACAGGCCCAAATCCTTACGGATAGCAAGCAAGCCACGCTCAGGGCGCAAAGGACGATCCAAGTTGTCGTATTGTGGGCCACCGACTGCGCCCAGTAATACGGCGTCGGCTTTGCGACAGATTTCCTGTGTGAACTCTGGGTATGGATGACCGAACTGGTCATAAGCCTGGCCGCCAAGAGGCGCTTCGGTGAAGGTCATGTCCAGACCTTCTTTTTTCAAGACTTCCAGTACGCGCAACGCTTGCGCAATAATTTCAGGGCCAATGCCATCACCAGGCAATACAGCAATATTTAATGCCATTTTAAAATTCCTTATTTTTTGACAGCCACTCTCTTAATGAAGGCAGCCTTATTCATTTATGCGAACAACCAGGGTTGCGCAGCCTGATGCTTTTCTTCAAATGCCTTGATTTTGTCTGCATGCTGCAAGGTCAGGCCAATTTCATCCAAACCGTTCAGCAGGTTGTGCTTACGGGTAGGCGTAATATCAAAACTGAATGACCGACCGGATGGTGTGGTCACTGTTTGTGCTTCCAAATCCACGTTCAGTTTGTAGCCTTCATTGGCAAAGCATTCTTTAAACAGGCTATCGACCTGCTCTGCAGAAGCCACAATCGGCAAAATACCGTTTTTGTAGCAGTTATTAAAGAAAATATCCGCAAAGCTAGGTGCAATGATCACGCGGAAACCCTGGTCTTCAATCGCCCATGGCGCATGCTCACGAGAGGAGCCGCAGCCAAAGTTGTCACGCGCCAGCAACACTTGCGCGCCCTGATAACGTGGCTGGTTCAACACAAAATCCGGGTTCAGCGGACGGGTGCTGCAATCCATGCCAGGCTCACCATAATTGGTGTAGCGCCACTCATCAAACAGATAAGGACCAAAGCCGGAACGCTTGATCGACTTGAGGAACTGTTTCGGGATAATGGCATCCGTATCCACATTGGCACGATCCAGCGGGCAAACCAGGCCATTTAAAGTTGTAAATGCTTTCATAGTGTTCTCCTCTTATGCGCTACGCACATCCACAAAATGACCTGCAATCGCAGCGGCAGCAGCCATTTCCGGGCTCACCAGGTGCGTACGTCCACCAGGGCCCTGACGGCCTTCAAAATTACGGTTAGAGGTCGAGGCGCAACGCTCACCGGGACTTAAGCGATCTGAGTTCATGGCCAGGCACATGGAGCAGCCTGGCTCACGCCATTCAAAACCAGCCTCAATAAAAATCTTGTCCAAGCCTTCAGCTTCGGCCTGGCGTTTTACCTGGCCAGAACCGGGAACAACCATCGCCAGTTTGATATTGCTGGCTACTTTTTTGCCTTTGGCGACGCTGGCAGCGGCACGCAAGTCCTCAATACGAGAGTTGGTGCAAGAACCAATAAAGATTTTATCCAGCTGGATTTGCTCAATCGGCGTATTGGCACTCAAGCCCATGTATTTGAGCGCATTTTCAATACTGGTGCGCTTGGTCGCATCGGCTTCCTGCGCCGGATCCGGCACAGTAGAACCAATCGGCAATACTTGCTCAGGCGAAGTGCCCCAAGTCACTTGTGGCGCGATGTCAGCACCATTCAATACCACCACAGTATCAAAGGTGGCATCCGCGTCAGAACTCAGTGTGTTCCAATAGGCAACCGCCTTGGTCCAATTCTCACCTTTAGGCGCATGCAAACGGCCTTCAAGATAAGCGGCTGTTTTTTCATCAGGTGCCACCAGGCCAGCACGAGCCCCAGCTTCAATCGCCATGTTACACAGTGTCATACGGCCTTCCATAGACAGGCCACGAATCACTTCACCACCAAACTCAATGGCATAACCTGTGCCGCCTGCGGTACCGATTTTACCGATAATCGCCAGCGCCACGTCTTTCGCCGTCACGCCTTTGCCTAATTTGCCATCCACACGTACCAGCATGCTTTTGGATTTTTTAGCCACAAGTGTTTGTGTTGCCAATACATGCTCAACTTCGGAGGTACCAATCCCGTGGGCCAACGCACCGAAAGCACCGTGCGTAGAGGTATGACTGTCTCCACAGACCACGGTCATGCCAGGCAAAGTGGTGCCATTTTCGGGGCCAATCACATGGATAATGCCTTGGTCCTTGTTTTTAAAAGGGAAATACACCAACGCACCAAACTCTTTGATGTTGTTGTCCAGCGTTTCCACTTGTAGACGGGAAATCGGGTCTTCAATGCCTTTGTCCCAGTCTTTGGTCGGCGTATTGTGATCAGGGTTGGCCACGATACTGGAGTTACGCCATGGCTTGCGGCCAGCCATACGCAGACCTTCAAACGCTTGCGGGCTAGTCACTTCGTGGACCAGGTGACGGTCGATATAAATCAAACAGGTGCCATCAGCCTCTTCATGCACCACATGCGATTCCCATAATTTGTCGTACAGCGTTTTACCTGCCATGACAGTTTCCTTTCTTACCACGCAAATATTTATAAAACCCGCGCAGAATACCTAAGTTTCAATACCCTTACAAGAAGATAGTTTATACTAGTATTAAGACTACTACTTTAATGCTGTGCTTTTCACGCAAGCTATTGAACCCAAAGGAAAAACATTTATGGATACTAGACGTCAGGAACTTGCTGAGTTTTTGCAAGCAATGCGCCAGCGTGGCCGTCCCGAAGAATTTGGGTTTCCATCAGGCGCCCGTAGACGCACACAGGGATTACGACGCGAAGAAGTCGCGCAGCTCGCGGGCATCAGCGCGACCTGGTATACCTGGATAGAACAGGCCCGAGAAGTCAATGTCTCTGCAGAGGCCTTGGCCAGACTCGCCAGTGCGCTCAAATTAAGCAAGACTGAACGCAGTTATTTATTCGATATGGCAGACAGACGCGATCCACAAGCACACCAGTCTGAAGTGGATACGGCACCAGAAACACTGGTGGCAATGCTGGCCGAGATGCAGATTCCTGCCTATATCATGGGCCGCACCTGGGATATCCTCGCCTGGAACCGGCCTGCCAGTACATTATTTAGCGGATTGCTGGATCAAGAATGGCCGTCCGATCAGCGCCCTAACCTGCTGCGCTTTGTATTTGCAAACCCACTGGCAAAGCAGTTTGTCGTGAATTGGGAGATGCGGGCACGCCGTCTGGTGGCGGAATTCAGGGCAGATAGTCGCTCACGTCTGGAGGAATCGGATGTCAAGCAACTGGTGGATGAACTCAGCACGGCCAGTGCGGAGTTTGCCCAGTTCTGGAAACAGCATGATGTACTGGAGAGACAGGGGGGACAGCGCGAATTCCAGCATCCGCAATCAGGCCTGATTCATTTCCAGCAGGTGACCTTGCGCCCAGTAGAGCAAGAACATTTGAAACTGGTTTTATTACAACCTGCTGAATCAGGCAGCGACTAATGGTTTGGCAGTTTGCACTAGTTTGTATTCGAGTGCATCTTTGAGAGCCAGCCACGAGGCCTGGATAATGTCTGAAGACACGCCTATCGTCGCCCAGCTCGTTTGCTGGTCAGACGACTCGATTAGCACCCGTACCTTGGCGGCTGTGGCCAAATTGGAATCAAGCACACGCACTTTGTAATCTGTCAGCTTGATGTCCCTGATGGCAGGATAAAAAGGCTCCAGTGCCTTGCGCATGGCTTTATCAAGCGCATTCACCGGACCATCCCCTTGCGCCGTCGCAGCTGCCTCCCTCCCCCTGACAGTCAAATGTATGCTGACAGAAGAGTTGAGACCATCCGCAGAAGGCTCGTAGATATTGACGTTATATTGTTTAAGGCTGAAAAACGGTTCAAATTTGCCCAGCAGCTTTTGCATCAGCAAATCAAAAGAACCCTCGGCATTTTCAAACTGGTAGCCTTCATGTTCCAGTGCCTTCAAATGCTCCAGTACATTCACGGCCGCATCGGATTCTTTGGTCAGGCTGGGATCAATTTGCTGCAACTTGCGTAAGATGGCTCCGCGCCCAGCTACTTCAGACACCAGTATCTGGCGCTCATTACCGACCATACCAGGATTGATATGTTCGTAAGATTTGGGATTTTTATTCACGGCATCAATATGCATGCCACCTTTGTGCGCAAAAGCATCCTGGCCTACATAAGGCGCCTTGTCATTGAAGGCCACATTGGCCACTTCACTGACAAAACGCGCAGCTGCGGTCAACTCAGAAAGCTGTACTTGTGAAATGCAGTCAAAACCCAGCTTGAGCTGTACGTTGGGAATGATAGACACCAGGTTGGCATTGCCACAACGTTCACCGATGCCATTGATGGTACCTTGCACCTGTATGGCGCCCGCCTGTACCGCCGCAACCGAGTTAGCCACTGCCATTTCACAATCGTTATGGCAGTGAATGCCAATCTGCACGGTCGGAAACTGTTTTACAACGGTCTCAGTCACTGCAAAGATTTCGTTCGGGAAAGTGCCACCATTGGTGTCGCATAAAGCCAGCACACTTGCGCCAGCTGCGACGGCCGCCTCTAAGGTTTGCATCGCATAATCGGCATTCGCCTTATAGCCGTCATAAAAATGCTCGGCATCAAACACCACTTCTTTACCCTGCGCCTTTAGATAGGCAATGGTGTCAGCGATCATCGACAGGTTTTCCTGCAAGGTCGTACGCAAGATATCGGTGACCTGGTAATCCCAGCTTTTGCCAAAAATCGCCACCGCTTGTGTATTGGCCGAAAGTAAAGATTGAAGGTTTTTATCTTCCGCAGCGGTGATGCCAATACGGCGTGTGCTGCCAAAAGCAATGATTTTGGCATGTTGCAATTGCAATTCGCCGACGCGTGCAAAGAACTCCAGGTCTTTGGGGTTAGATCCTGGATTACCAGCCTCAATGTAGCCTATGCCTAACTGGTCCAGGCGTTGCACAATCTTGAGCTTGTCCTCCACCGAGAAGGAAACTCCTTGCGCCTGCGCGCCATCACGCAGCGTGGAATCGTAGGCAATGACGCGTCGGTTGGCCATAAAATTACTTTTTACGGTTGTGCAAGTTAGCGGCGATACGCATACGCAGTGCGTTCAGCTTGATAAAGCCACCCGCATCTTTTTGGTCGTAGGCGCCCTTGTCGTCTTCAAACGTTGCAATCGTAGAGTCAAACAGCGAGTCGGTTTTGCTGTCCCGGCCCACCACAATGACGTTGCCTTTGTAGAGCTTGACGCGCACCCACCCGTTTACGGTGGCCTGCGTATGGTCGATCAGGGTTTGCAGTGCCAAACGCTCTGGGCTCCACCAGTAACCGTTATAGATCAGGCTGGCGTAACGTGGCATCAGGTCATCTTTCAGGTGTGCCACTTCCCGGTCCAGCGTAATGCTTTCAATCGCACGGTGCGCCTTGAGGATGATGGTACCGCCAGGCGTTTCATAGCAACCGCGTGACTTCATGCCGACATAGCGATTTTCCACTAGGTCCAGACGGCCAATGCCGTGTTTGCCGCCAATACGGTTCAGTTCAGCCAGGATTTCATGTGCTTTAAGCGCTTTTCCATTCAGGCTGACAATGTCACCATTCTTGAATTCGATATCCAGGTACTCAGCAGCATCCGGGGCCTTTTCTGGGGAAACGGTCCAGCGCCACATATCCTCTTCTGCTTCTGCCGCGGGATCTTCCAGGTGGCGGCCTTCGTAGGAAATGTGCAGCAAGTTGGCATCCATGGAATATGGACTGCCGCCTTGCTTGTGCTTCATTTCCACCGGAATGCCATGTTTTTCGGCGTAGGCCAGCAGTTTTTCACGGGACAATAAATCCCATTCACGCCATGGCGCGATAATTTTGATATTCGGATTCAATGCATATGCGCCCAACTCAAAACGCACCTGATCGTTACCTTTACCGGTAGCGCCGTGTGAGATGGCATCGGCTTTGGTTTCGTTGGCGATTTCGATTAAACGCTTGGCAATTAGTGGACGTGCAATGGAAGTGCCCAGTAGGTATTCGCCCTCATACACTGTATTGGCGCGGAACATCGGAAACACGAAGTCACGCACAAACTCTTCACGCAAGTCATCAATGTAAATCTCACTCACACCAAATTTCTTGGCTTTTTCACGTGCAGGTTCCAACTCTTCCCCTTGGCCCAGGTCTGCCGTAAAGGTCACCACTTCACATTGATAGGTGTCTTGCAACCACTTCAAAATCACGGAGGTATCCAGACCACCGGAGTAAGCTAACACCGCTTTTTTAATATCGCTCATCTAAAATTATCCCAAACTGAATTCAACAGGCCTGTGAAAACTAGCCACTTTTTCTAACAACCACTCTTGAAGCTTGCGCTTATGAAACTTTTCCTAACAGAAGGTACTCCATGAGCGCCTTCTGCGTGTGTAACCTGTTTTCCGCCTCATCCCACACCACACTTCGCTTGCCATCGATCACTTCAGCAGACACTTCTTCACCACGGTGTGCCGGCAGGCAATGCATAAATACGGCATCAGCCTTCGCCACCTTCATCATATCTGCATCGACTTGCCAATCGGCAAAGTCTTTACGACGCTCTTCGTTTTCGGCCTCAAAGCCCATCGATGTCCACACATCGGTGGTGACCAAATCCGCACCTCGCGCAGCTTCCATCGGGTCAGCAAACGATTCGAAATGGGACGTGCCATAGAGATTGGCGCGCTCTGGTTCGACTTCATATCCAGGTGGTGTAGACACATGTACATTGAAGTCCAGCACCTCTGCCGCTTGCAGCCAGGTATTGCAGACGTTGTTACTGTCACCAATCCAGGCCACGGTCTTGCCCTGGATAGAGCCTCTATGTTCGATAAAGGTAAATATATCCGCCAAAATCTGGCATGGGTGATATTCATTGGTCAGGCCATTGATCACCGGCACGCGCGAATTTTGCGCAAAACGCTCAATAATGCTTTGCTCAAACGTACGGATCATCACGATATCGCTCATGCGCGAAATCACTTGTGCCGCATCTTCTACCGGCTCGCCACGCCCCAGCTGTGAGTCACGGGTATTCAAGTAAATGGCTGAGCCACCCAATTGCTGCATACCGGCTTCAAAAGACAAACGTGTACGTGTACTGGCTTTTTCAAAAATCATGACCAGCGTGCGATCAACCAGCGGCCAGTATTGCTTGTAGTCTTTAAACTGCGCTTTAATCCATTTTGCACGGGCGAAAATATGCTCAATCTCGTCGCGGGCCAGGTCATTAAATTGCAAAAAGTGTTTGATACTCATAATATGTTGGGCGCCTTTTCAATCAAGCGCTTGCTTTTAAAAAATTCAATATCAGTGGCGTCAATCTATTGACCAATTCATCGGCTTCCTGTTTATTCATGATCAGGGATGGCAACAGACGGATCACTTTCTCGGCAGTCACGTTAATCAGCAACTTCGCCGCCAACGCCTGCTTGACCAGATCAGCACATGGTTTGTCCAGTTCAATCCCTATCATCATGCCCGCATTGCGTATGTTGACGACACCTGCAGCGCCTTTGAGTGACTCGGTAAACTGCTGGCGGATATAATCGCCAAGGATTTGTGCATTTTCGCGCAGTTTTTCTTCGGCAATAATCTCCAGCGTCGCCAAACCGGCAGCTGTCGCTAATGGATTACCGCCAAAAGTAGATCCATGTTTGCCAGGCGTGAAAGTTTCCGCCGCCACACCACGAGCAACACACGCGCCAATTGGCACACCTGAACCCAGACCTTTGGCCAGGGTCATGACATCGGGCACGATGCCAGTATGCTGAAAGGCAAACCAGGTGCCGGTTCTGGCAATCCCGGATTGCACTTCGTCCAGCATCAGCAACCAGCCATTGGCATCACAGATTTCGCGCAAGCCTTGCAGGTAAGCCTTGAGGCTGGCGGGAATATGGATACCGCCCTCACCTTGCACTGGCTCAACCAACACGGCAACCACATTGTTTTTATGTGAGGCAATCGTTTTAATCGCTTCTATGTCATCAAACGGCACGCGCAAGAAGCCGCTGACCAAAGGTTCAAACCCTGCCTGCACTTTGCGGTTACCAGTGGCAGACAAAGTTGCCATCGTCCGGCCATGGAAGCTTTGGTCCATGACGATGATCTCGGGATGGTCTACGCCCTTGTTGTGACCATACAGTCGCGCAAGCTTGATCGCGGCCTCGTTGGCCTCACAACCGGAATTACAGAAAAACACACGGTCCATGCCCGAGAGCTCGGCCAGCTTGTCAGCCAGCGCTGCCTGCTCTGCAATTTGGTAGATATTTGACACATGAATCAACCTGGCAATTTGCGCATTCAATACTGCCACGAACTTAGGATGAGCATGGCCCAGCCCATTCACGGCCACGCCAGACAGCGCATCCAGATAGCGATCACCGGCAGTGTCTGTCAGCCAGACGCCCTCGCCTTTGACAAAAGTCACCGGCTGCCTGCCATAGGTGTTCATTAAGTGTTCCGAATGCATTTCAAACCCTTTTTCAAAAAACAAAAACGGCGGCTTAAGCCGCCGTGAACGTCTTAAACCCGCTAAAAACCCAATACTGCGCGATGGCTCAATCCATTGGCCATGAAGAATAACATGGGCAGTGAGAGCACTAAATTAGTACGTGATGCCAGCATGGCCACACGTCGCGCTTTATTTTTTGCATCATCGTCTGCAGCAACGATGCCAAGAATTTTTTTCTGGTTAGGCCAAATGAATACCCAGACATTCAACAACATGATAGTGCCCAGCCATGCCCCAACACCAATCAGTTCAAAACCCTGACGTAAGGCGAAGGCATCGGTGAAGTGAGCACCAAGCAAGGCTGCCCCTGCCAGCCAAGTCACAACGGCTGACCAGCGAAACCATAGCAATGCACGTGGCGCGATATGCTTGTTAATGCCAGCGGCTGTTCCATCGGCTACGGCGGCCTTGAGACCGGCCATTTGCACCAAGTTAAAGTAATACAACAAACCGACCCAGGTAATTCCTGCCAGGAAATGTATCCATCGTGCGAGTGCTGGTAGCAGTTCCATGAATCAGCCTCCAGACACAATAAAATTTTTCAGGAAAAAAACCAGAGCCAGGGTTAATAGCAGCCCTGATATGATGGACCCAGTCACAGATTCCAGCGGATTTTTCATACGCACCCCAATCATCTATCCCACAATCACCCTGACGATCCGGCAAACTCAGCTTAAGTCCTTGATAAAGACTTGCACATGTTTGCCCTAACTTCAAGTCAGGACTCGTTTTTTTGTAGTTTTGAACCATTTCTGGCGAATGCTAGAGATTACCGGAAAAGCCTGATGTTGACAAGTTTACGCCATCGCCATCCGGGTGAGCAAACACACAGCGACTTGAGCCGAATGCAGCGTGTTTTTCGATTTATATTATAATGCGCGGCGGCATTATCATTGTGCGTTTGACATCCAGGCGCCTCAACACAGGGGAATCATATACCATGGCAACAACTGATCTCGATGTATTGCTGGTCGGTGGCGGCATTATGAGCGCTACGCTGGCAGTTCTGCTACATCGACTCGACCCAACCCTGCATATTTGCATGGTAGAACAACTGGAAGATGTTGCCCTTGAAAGCTCAGATGCCCTGAACAATGCCGGCACAGGTCACGCCGGTTATTGCGAACTCAATTACACGCCCAAAGCCAAAAATGGGGATATTCAAATCCGCCGGGCACTGGAAATTAATGCCGCATTTGAGGTCTCCTTGCAGTGCTGGTCTACGCTGGTCAAAGAAGGCATATTAAATGCGGCGGACTTTATCCAACGCGTGCCGCATCTAAGTGCCGTTTGGGGGAATGAGGATGGTGCTTTCTTGCGCAAGCGGTTTGAGTTATTACAAGCACACCCGCTGTTTTCCGAGATGCAGTGGAGTGATCAACCCAACATACTCAACGACTGGATGCCACTGATGATGTCTGGCCGCCATTCAGCTGAAGAAATATCAGCAACGCGTGTGACCCATGGCTCAGATGTCAATTTTGGTGCCCTGACACGCCAATTGGTCGCTTACCTCAAAACACGTCCCAACTTCACATTGCTGACACAGTCCAGGGTCACCAAACTCAAGCAACAGCAATCACGTGAACAAACAAGCTGGCAAGTGCGCATCCAGGATATGGTGTCTGGTCACACGCAACACTATCATGCAAAATTTGTCTTTTTGGGTGCCGGCGGAGGCGCACTGCCCTTGTTACAACAATCAGGCATCCCAGAAGCACATGGCTACGGTGGCTTTCCAGTCAGTGGCCAGTGGCTGATCTGCAATAACGAACGACTGATTCAGACACATCACGCCAAAGTGTATAGTCAGGCGGCGGTAGGTGCTCCGCCCATGTCCGTCCCGCATCTGGATACACGCATGATACAAGGCAAACCCGCCCTGCTGTTTGGCCCCTATGCAGGATTCACAACGCGTTTCCTGAAACAAGGGTCGCGCTTTGACCTGGCCAAATCGGTCAAACTCAAAAACATCAAGAGCCTGCTCGGTGCCGGACGCCACAATCTGGATTTGACCAAATATCTGATTAAAGAGGTGTTTCAAAGCCACGAAGAGCGCATGGCGTCTTTGCGTGTCTTTTTACCAGATGCGCGTAGTGAGGACTGGCAACTGGCGCATGCTGGCCAACGCGTCCAAATCATTAAGCGCTGCCACCAGCACTGGGGCAAGCTGGAATTCGGCACTGAAATTGTCGCCAGTGCCGATGGCAGCCTGGCCGCACTACTTGGGGCCTCACCTGGCGCGTCTGTCAGCGTAAAAGCGATGTTGGATGTACTACAACGATGTTTTGGTCATAAGATGCAGACCCCGTCGTGGCAGGACACGCTTAAATCCCTGATTCCCTCTTTTGGTGAATCGCTGATTGACGATAAGGCACTGCTTTCTCGCGTTCGCAAAGACACCTTAAGCACTCTGAACCTAGGCTAAGCTCGAGCGGTTTGCGCTGCAAAAAAGTGTCTCAAATTGATGGCATTTTTAAGAGAAATTGAAAGTAGGTTATGAAAAAATTTGAATTTCATCCGCGCTGTTGCGGTCATGTATAAATGATTTCTCTTGGAAACTACTTATCTATGCGTTCGTTTTTGCCAGATTATTCCGTTCTCAAAGCTCCTACATTTAAAACACTAGGCGCTGGATTTGCCACCCTTCTTCTACTCGGCTGCCAGGAAACAGAAGCCCATAAAGTGCAGGCAACCACCCCTGACTTTGGCCAAAATGTCATTATTCTAGACCCAGGCATGCCATCAGATGACATTCAGCAAAAACTGGACACCTTGTTCAAACAGCAGGAAAGCAACCAATTTGGCCCTGAACGCTACGCGGTGTTGTTTAAGCCTGGTGTTTATCACAACAAAATCAAACTTGGCTTTTACACACAGCTATCAGGCTTGGGGCAATACCCGGACGATGTCATGCTGCAAGGCGGCATTGAAGTCAAAGCCACCTGGCATGAAGAAGACGCCACACAAAACTTCTGGCGCAGCGTGGAAAACTTGTCTGTCACACCGGATAACGGCACCATGCAATGGGCCGTCTCGCAAGCGGCGCCACTACGCCGCATTCATGTACGTGGCAATATGCTGCTGGATGACAATGGCGGCTGGTCCAGCGGTGGTTTTATAGCCGACAGCCTGATTGACCAACAGATCAACTCCGGTACGCAACAACAATGGCTCACCAGAAATTCGACGCTGGGTAGCTGGACCAATGCCAACTGGAATATGGTGTTTGTCGGCGTTAAAAATGCACCCAATGCTGAACACTGGCCCAACCCGCCTTATACGGTGGTTGAGCAAACGCCTGTGATGCGTGAAAAACCTTTCCTGACCATCAACCAGGCTGGTGCTTACGAGGTATTTGTGCCTGCTTTACATACCAACACACAAGGCATTTCCTGGCAAGACGCGCATTTGCAAGGTGAATCACTACCGATTGACCAGTTTTACATTGCAAAAGCTGCCACTGACACTGCAGACAGCATCAATGCAGCTTTGAATAAGGGCAAGCATCTTTTGCTGACCCCCGGCATTTACAAGTTGGACAAGGCGTTGCAAGTCACCCGCCCCGACACTATCGTCCTTGGGCTTGGGATTGCGACTTTGGAGCCTGTGGCCGGCAACGTCGCCATGACGGTGGCTGATGTGGATGGCGTGAAACTTGGCGGCATTTTATTCGATGCTGGTGAAAAAAACTCTGACACCCTGCTGCAAGTAGGTGAACGCAAAAGTACAGCCAGCCATGCGGGCAACCCTACCCTTCTGCAGGATATATTCTTCAGGGTAGGCGGTGCGGCTATTGGGAACGCGACCCATAGCGTCGTGATCAACAGCAACCAGGTGATTGGTGACAATTTATGGGTATGGCGTGGCGACCATGGCAACGGCATCGGCTGGGCAAGTAACAAAACTAAACATGGCATTGTCATCAATGGTGATGATGTCACCATGTATGGTTTATTTGTCGAGCATTTCCATGATTACCAGACTGTTTGGAACGGCGAAAACGGTGCCGTCTATTTCTACCAGAGTGAAGCACCTTATGATGTACCAGACCAGCAAGGCTGGATGAATGGTAGCGTCAATGGCTTTGCTTCATATAAAGTTGCTGACCATGTGACCCGCCACACAGCCATAGGCATGGGCATTTATTGCTTTTTTAATGAAAATCCCAGTGTCAAACTCAATAGCGCGATTGAAGCGCCGCAGGGGCCCAACATCCGCTTCAGCCATGTGACCAGCGTTTCACTGGGTGGAACAGGCGAGATCACGCATGTTCTGAATGACGTTGGAGAGACCGCCAAACCTGGTCATGAAGTGAGCAGGCTTCCATAAGCCTACGACGCGAACAGCCTGTTTTCAGGCTGTTTGCGACCCATAAAGCCGCTGGTAAACACTGCCAGTGCGATTGACCAAAGCATCGTGCTGGCCTTCTTCAATAATGCGGCCACCATCAAACACTAATACGCGGTCGGCTTCTTTTACCGCAGACAACCGGTGCGCAATGATGATTGTGGTGCGGCCACGCAGGAATTTTCGCATGGCTTGATGCAACAAGGCTTCGGTATGCGTATCCAGCATCGAGGTTGCCTCATCCAGAATCACGATTTGTGGCTGCTTGAGCATCATGCGTGCAATGGCCAGGCGTTGACGCTGCCCGCCAGATAACCTGACACCGCTGCGTCCTAACGGCGTATCCAGCCCTTGTGGCAGATCACGCACAAATTGCGATAGCTGCGCCACTTCCAGCACCTGCCACAAGTCTTCATCGGCATAAGGCTGATCCAGGCTCAAGTTCTGCCGCACGCTATCATTAAACAGCATGGGATGCTGCAATACGACCCCGATATGTTCACGCACCTGTGCATAACCCAATTGTTCTATTGCCTGACCATTAAACAGGATTCGACCTTGATTGGGCGCATACAAACCAAGCAATAGCTGCACCAGTGTCGATTTACCTGCGCCCGAAACCCCAACCAAAGCCACTTGCTCACCCGGCGCGATAGTCACTGAGACCTCTGCCAGGATAGGATCGCCTTCGCCATATGAAAAGGTGACATTCTGTAAACTGATGGCAGCAGGTATCTGACCGGAAAATGCATGAACTGTGGCTGCATAATACGGTTCCTCTTCTGCGGCGAGTACCTGGTTGATCCGCCCCAGCGCGGCTTTGGCAGCATAAAAGGAGACCTGAACTGACAGCAATTCCTGCACTGGCCCCATCATGAACCATAAATAGCCAAACACGGCGATCATTTGCCCGACTGACAGTGTGGAAAACACGACCATCAACATGGCGACGGCACGGAAGATTTCAAATCCAAACAGGAACACACCAAAAGATAAACGCGACAAGGCATCTGATTTCCAGCCAGAAGCAGTGGCTGCTTCACGGACAGCCTCAGCCGCCTGTTTGGCTTTATCTAGAAAGCGTTTGTCGCTATTGGTGGCGCGCAATTGCTGCATCACTTCCAGGGTCTCAGTCACGGATTGCGACAGCATTTCAAAAGCGCTATTTTCACGCTGCTTCCACGCTTTAACCTTTTTACCCAGTACCATGGTCAGTGCAATCACAAACGGGTTCACTAACAGGATAATCAACGCCAGTTGCCAGTGCATCCATAACAGCACAATAGCCACCCCAATCACGCTCAATATAGCTACCAGCACTTTGGCAATCGTCTCACCCAAAAACTTGTCCAGGGTTTCAATATCTGTGAGTAATCGTGCCGTCACCTGCCCCGCGCCCAGGTTTTCATACACCTGCATGCGGATGCGTGAGAGTTTATCGAGCAAGGTCTGGCGAACGCCCAGGGTCACTTGTTTGGACAAACCAACAAAAATGCGGGTGGTGGCGACACCAAGCAGCACACTGCCCAAGCGCAGACTCATAGTCATCAGCGTCACCAGTAGGATGATGGCGGTCGCGCCAAGCCAGGTTTGCGGCAACAACCAGGTCATGAACTGGGTCAGCCTGCCAGGTTGATTCAACAGTACCTCATCGACCAGCAAAGGCATCAACAAGGGAATAGGCACCGCCACAATGGCCCCCATAAAAGCCAGCGCCTGCCCTAACCACAACCGCTCGGACTGCTGACGCAATTGCAGCCATAAATCTCGCAGTGTCAGCATACAATCAAGCCCGATTAAGCTTTACCGCCAGCCAATACGCGTTGCCTGCGAATTTCATATAAGGCAATCCCGCTGGCCACGCTCACATTCAAACTCTGTACCGATCCAAACATCGGAATGGTAATCAGCGAGTCACAGGTTTCTTGCGTCAACCGGCGCATGCCATCGCCCTCAGCCCCCATCACTAACGCAATCGGGCCCTCCAGCTTGCTATTGTGCAAAGTGCCAGGCGCATCCATGGTGGTACCAACAATATGCACGCCAGCCTCTTTCAACTCACGCATGGTGCGCGCCAGGTTAGTCACAGCAATAAAAGGCACGGTCTCTGCGGCGCCGCTGGCAACCTTACGCACGGTACCATTCAAACCAACAGAACGGTCTTTAGGCGCGATAATGGCATGGACACCCATGGCATCCGCCACACGCAAACAAGCACCGAGGTTATGGGGATCCTGTACGCCATCCAGGATCAGGAAAAATGGCGCTTCATCGAGATCTGATTCCAGAACATCATGAATATCCTTGTATGGCATGGGTGTTTCCACCACGCGTGCAATTACCCCCTGGTGACGGCCATGTGCGCCAATAAAACCGTCCAGGCGCTGACGCTCAGCTTGTATCACTCGAATATTCTGTGCCTTGGCCATTTCGAGCAGGTCACGCATGCGTGCGTCTACACGCTCCTGGTCAATAATAATTTCCTGAATGCTGTTGCCATGCTGACGCATGCGACTCAACACCGCATGAAAACCAAACAAAATGCGGGTTTCTGACATAGTGACTCCTAAATTTCTTTTGATGACTGCAAACCATACGCAAAAGCTTAAATGAATCACGCAGCAAACAGGGTAAAACTGCTTGCTGCGTGTATTGGCTACTCAATCACATGCATTGTGATTCAAGACGCTATTATCGGGCTTTTGCCTTTGGTTTGCCTTTATTTTTTTGTGCCGAATGACGGCCTTTGTCTTTTGCCGAACGCGATTTACCTGCCGCAGCCTTGCCTGCAGAAGCTGAAGCGGGCTTACCACGTGAGGACTTAGACGCTGGAGCAGCTGGTTTTGCAGCCGTCGCCGCGCTTCTGGCCCAGGCCGCTGGCGCCGCTTTCGCTGTAGCGCTCCCAGGCTTAGATACCCTTACCTTTTTACTGACAGACTGAGGCTCATCACCGCCTGCATCGCCACCTTCAATATCGGCAGACGCTTCTACAGCACCAACCAGCGTAAAGTCTATGCGTGATGTTTCCATATCTACGCGTACAACCTTAACTGTTAAGCGGTCGCCCAGGCGATACCTGACGCCCGTACGCTCACCCACCATTTCATGCCTGGCCTTGTCATGGATAAAGTAGTCATTCCCCAGGTCGGTCACATGCAACAAGCCTTCGACATATACCTCATCCAGCGCAACAAACAAGCCAAAACTGGTGACGCCAGCCACGGTGCCGCTAAATACTTCACCGACTTTGTCCTGCATATAAAAGCATTTCAGCCAGTTGGTCACATCGCGTGTTGCGTCATCGGCACGACGCTCTGTCATTGAGCAATGCACGCCCAGCTGGTGCCAGTCTTTGGCCTGGTAGCGCTTACCCTCCACCACAGCCTTGATGGCACGGTGTACCAGCAAATCCGGGTAGCGGCGGATGGGTGAAGTAAAGTGGGTATAAGCCTCGTATGCCAAACCAAAATGGCCGACATTATCCGGGCTGTACACGGCCTGCTGCATGGAGCGCAGCATCACGGTTTGTAATAACTGTGCGTCCGGGCGTGATTTGATACGCTGCATCAATTTGGCATAGTCTTTGGCACGTGGACTTTCACCACCGCCCACACCAAAACCAAACTCGCCCATAAACAGGCGCAACGCTTCCAGTTTCTCAGGCGTTGGGCCTTCATGGATACGGAATAAACAGGTCTGCTCGTTCTTGAGCAAAAAGTCAGCGGCACAGACGTTGGCTGCCAGCATGCACTCCTCAATCAGCTTGTGCGCATCATTGCGGACGACAGGTACAATCTTGTCGATCTTGCCGTTATCGTTGAACACCATCATGGTTTCGGCAGATTCAAACTCCACTGCACCGCGTTTTTCACGTTGTGTCAGCATCAAGCGGAATACGCTATTCAAATCTTGCAGATGCGGCAATAACCACGCGTACTCCTCGCTCAGGGCTGCATCTTCGCCCTGCAATAAGGCAGCCACTTTGGTATAAGTCATACGCGCTTTTGAAAGCATCACTGAGGGGTAAAACTGGTATTGTTTGACCACGCCCTGACCGTCGATCTGCATATCGCACACCATACACAGACGTTCCACATCCGGGTTCAGCGAACAAAGGCCATTAGACAAAGCCTCAGGCAACATGGGGATCACGCGCCGCGGAAAATACACCGAGTTACCGCGATCATAGGCCTCTTTATCCAGCGCATCTCCCGGCTGCACATAAAAACTCACATCGGCAATGGCTACCACTAATCGCCAGCCTTTACCTTGTGGTTCGGCAAACACGGCATCATCAAAGTCACGTGCCGTTTCCCCATCAATGGTAATCAATGGCAAGGCGCGCAAATCCTTGCGCCCCTTGTAATCTTTGGCTTGTACGGTTTTGGGAAAGTCTTCCGCCTGCTTGAGCGCAGCCGGGTTGAATTGATGCGGCAAATGGTGCTTGCGTAGCGCAATCTCAATCTCCATGCCACTGTCAGCATAGTTACCGAGTATTTCCACCACCTTGCCCATGGGCATGGAGTGTGAAGACGGATACTCCGTCAGCTCTATGGTGACGATCTGCCCGACCTGTGCATCCATATCCAAGTGATAAGGGATCACAATATCCTGGCTGATGCGTTTGTCTTCTGCTGCCACAATGGTGACACCTTGCGCACGGATCACACGCCCAACCAGGGTCTTGTTGGCACGCTCCAGCACTTCGACAAGTTTGCCCTCAGGGCGGCCTTTGCGGTCTACACCCGCCAAGCGCACCATGGCGCGGTCACCATGCATGACCAAAGTCATTTCTTTAGGCCCAAGGAAAATATCTTCGGGATTCTTGGTTTTATCATCTGGGACAAGAAAACCATAGCCATCGGTATGGCCAAACACAGTACCAGCGATCAAATGGATTTTATCCGGTAAACAAAATGCGCCCTTGCGGTTACGCATCAACTGGCCATCGCGTTCCATCGCGCCCAGCCTGCGGTTAAAGATGTCCCGCTCATCATGACTGATGTCCAGCAGCACATAAATCTGCTCGGCACTCAGGGGAACACCCTGATCTGACAACAACTGCAACACCAGCTCCCGACTGGGCAAAGGTGTCTGGTATAACTCGGCTTCTCGCTTGGCCTGCGGGTCATTTGCACGCAGGGATTTTTTAGTTTTTCTGGTTGACAATATTTATTCTTCCTTTAAAATGCACAGCTTCTTTAGCCCAGATGGCGAAATTGGTAGACGCGCTAGTTTCAGGTACTAGTGTTTAACGACGTGGAGGTTCGAGTCCTCTTCTGGGCACCATCAAGCAGCTTACCAGCTGCGCCAAATTAGACTCCCAAGCAATCGATATTCTTACTGTACTCAAAAGAATTTGCCTGGCTACTGCTTGAATCAACATAAAGCAAGTTTAACACTCTTTCCCACTCGCGCCTTAATTAACTCCAACTTCTCTTTGGACAAGCTAAGCCATGATTTCATTCCAGCGCTTTGGCTCCATCATTTAATATCTTTTGAGTGTAGTGGTAAATTTCCAGTGCCATTTAATGCACTAAGTTAAGTGTCAGGTAAAGCTGTAACTTTAATTAATTGCCCCTAATCTCCTTAGTTTTAATTATCTTTTTTACACACATTTCCACTCTGTACGTTTTTAAAACTCTTGATCACAACCAAACAAAAAGACCCAGGCATGACCATGGATCTCCTATCACCGTCGGTGAGGCCCGGCTAGTGCAATTAGTATTCTCTGAATAGCCACAAACCCAGTGAACACCTTTCAAAAATCGCATGAGCAATTTATTTTGATCAACGGTTCTTTTTGAAGGAACGAGCAAACATAAAAAAACCCCGGTCACCCGAGGCTTTTTAGAAACTACCGTTTTTAATTACTTATCGGTTATTAAAGAATCCAATATTCATCACCCTGTCATTCACAAAAGTGACTTCGGTTTCTTTATAAGTATGTTTATCGTCGTATCTCACCAAGTTTTTGTAGTACCACATTTCAACCTGCACAGGCTTTGAGTTGTCTTGTTGCTTACCCATGGTGCCTATCATGTTATTGGCATTACTTGGCTTGACAGACTGTTGCTTTTTAAAAGGCTGTCCGAGCTTTTCAATAATCAATTTTTTTGATTTACCACTAAAGCCGCTGATAAATTCATCTTCTGTGTAAGTCTTACCGGCGAATGCACTTGTCGCCGCCATCAGCACTGAAGCTGCTACCAGTATGGCCGAAATTTTTGCATATAACTTCATGTTTACTTCCTGTTATCCAAAATCGAGTTGCTGAATTATTATTTGGTGCAAGTATAACTGCTTATCGCCCTATTTGGTTGACCTGGCATGCCAGCAACATGGCTAAAAATGCAGTTGCAGTCCATCATAACCAACGACGACATTGGCTGGTAGCCGGGGTTGCAAAGCGTGGTATTCGAGTTCGTGTGTCATGTGTATCAGCACATTACGCTTGGCGCCTATGCGCTCAATCAAGCTCAGTGTTTGTTCCAGGCAGACATGGGTGGGATGCGGTTTTTCACGCAGGCAGTCAATCAGCAGGACATCGACGCCTTGTAACAAGGCATACGAGCTTTCGGGGATCTCTGACACATCGGTCATATAGACAAAATTACCGATACGGTAAGCGTAGATGCGGATCTTGCCGTGCATGATGGGGATAGGGATGACCATTTGCCCGGCGGCTTCAAAAGGCCCCTCAACGATATTGGCAGCCAGCACCGGCAAATCCCAATATTGGGGAATTGGGTCGCGCAGGGTATAGCCAAATTTTTCCTGAATATGGCTAATCGCCTCCGGGTAACTGTAGAGCGGAATCTGGCAGCGATTCACTTGGCAAAAGGCGCGCAGGTCGTCAATACCATGCAAATGGTCTGCATGTGTGTGGGTGTAAAGCACCGCATCTACCCGGTTCATTTTTTCACGCAACGCTTGCTGGCGTAAATCAGGAGAGGTGTCTATGAGGATGACCCTGCCGTCATCAAGGGTCACCATGCTAGAGCAGCGCGTGCGCTTGTTACGGGTATCGGTGGAGATGCAGGTATCGCAACGACAGCCAACGACAGGTGTGCCTGCACTGGAGCCTACGCCTAAGAGAGTGACTTGCATGGCTGAGCGTGCTTGAATAACTTGAAGAAATTGGCTGTTGTCGTTTCCATGAATTGCTGTAATGGTACGTCTCGCAAGCGGGCAACCTCTTCAGCGACATGCCGCACATACGCTGGCTGATTGGTTTTACCACGGAAAGGAATAGGAGCCAGATAGGGGGAATCGGTCTCTACCAGAATTTTATCTAATGGCACCTTTTGCGCGACGTCTTTCAAAGCCTGCGCATTCTTGAATGTCACAATACCGGAAAACGAGATATAAAATCCCATCTCAATGGCTGCCTGCGCCACCTCCCAGCTTTCGGTAAAACAATGCATGACTCCCCCGACCTCTGCTGCGCCCTCTTCCTGCATGAGGCGCAGCGTATCTTCGGCCGCATTACGTGTGTGGATAATAAGCGGTTTACCTGTGGCCTTGGCTGCGCGGATGTGGGTACGGAAACGGTGACGCTGCCACTCCAGATCGCCCGTCAGGCGGAAATAATCCAGCCCTGTTTCGCCTATCGCCACCACACGAGGATGGTTGGCCAACCTGACCAACTCCTCCACTGTCGGCTCCTGTATGTCTTCGTAATCCGGATGCACGCCGACTGAGGCGTATATATTCGGATGCTGCTCAGCAATGGCCAGCACTTCAGGGAATTTGTCCAGTGTCACGGAAACACACAGGGCATGCCCGACTTCATTGCTACGCATGGTGTCTAGCACCTGGTCCATATTCTGGACCAGTTCGGGGAAATTAAGATGGCAATGCGAATCGACTAACATGTGACTTAAAGAAACTCGATAACAGGATTAAAAATGGGGCTAAATGGTATTGGATGGTCGGCTGGATTTCAGTGCTGCACCCAGGATGGTTTCAATACGTTTCTTGGCTTCGGCACCACCATCTTTGTCCGAGAACTGTATGCCTATGCCTTGTGGCTTGTTGTTAACCGCTTGCGGCGTAATCCAGATGACCTTACCGACTACCTTGAGCTTGTTTGGATCATTGAGCAAGGTGAGCAGCATAAACACCTCCTCCCCCATTTTAAACGGCTTGCTGGTCGGTATAAACAAGCCTCCCCCTTTGACAAAGGGCATGTAAGCAGCAAACAGAGCCGCTTTTTCACGGATAGCCAGCGACAAAACACCTGGTTTTGCAGCAGCGGGTGGTAAGGTATCGTTCATTGCCTAAGCTCCAGAATGCCTGGCGATGCTAGCCAAACATTTTTTTATACTGCAGTAATAGCTGTCCCAGCTGTAGCTCCTGATTGAGCGGATGGTGTGCTGTCATTTTAAAACGATTTAGTTGTTGTTGAAATGCCAGCAATCGCGATAAATTGACACCAGATGCCAGGATTTGCATGGGCCCGGCATCACCAGGATGGTAACGCAGTGGTTGCTGGTTGCAAGATAACCATACATCCAGCAACCACTTTTGCAATGCCTGTATGGCCTGCTCCATGCCAAGTTTGATCAACACAGGCACCACAGCGACGACATCCATCTCAGCCCCTCGCAGCAATTGCGGCCGGAACTGCTGATACCAGCCATGCAAATCCAGCTCGTCTTGTAAGACCGTCGTGGGCGCACCGCCGCTGTAGTGCCACACCCACTCCGCATGAGCAACTGATTGTGACTGCAGCCATTGCAGGCCCTGCTCCATGCTGGGCACAGGCATTTCCACCTGCATGCAACGGCTTAAAATCGTTGGCAGCAAGGCTTGCCGCTGATGTGACACCAGCAAAAACTGCGTCCGTTGCGGTGGCTCCTCAAGCAATTTTAATAACGCATTGGAGGCGGCAACATTCATGGCTTCAAGCGGATGAATCAACACCACGCGTATGCCATCCACTCTATGTGTGCTCAAGGCGAGGTAATCATGCAAGGCGCGGATCTGGTCAATCAGAATCTGCTGCCGTTTGCGCGTTTTCTTTTTACTGCTTTCGCTGCCACTGTCATCATCTTCAGGGGTGATTTCCCTGAAGTCTGGATGTGCGCCTTCCGATAGCCAATGGCAGGATTCGCACTCGCCACAAGCCATCCCATTTTGTGGTTGCAGGCACAGTAACCCGGCAGCCATGGTGCGTGCAAAATCCAGCTTACCTATGCCAGCTTTTCCATGAAACAGCAAGGCATGGTGGCGGCTATCCCCTGCTTGCATCCATTGCGAAAACAGTGAATCTTGCCATGGATAAAGCTTTTTAATCATATGGATAAAATGATTTCTTCAACTGTTTTCTTCACTTCTTCGAGCGACTTATGTGCGTCGATGACGCGGAACCTCTGCGGATACTCGGCAGCCCTCTTTAAGTATTGAGACCGTAATCGGGCAAAAAATTCCGCCCCCTGGGCTTCAAACTTATCCGGCGTACGCGCGCTGGCCAGGCGTTGCAAACTGACTTCAACCGGTACATCAAACAGCAAGGTGACGTCGGGCTGCAACTCACCTTGCACCCATTGCTCCAATTGTTGCATCTTATGCATGGGCAAACCCCTGGCCCCACATTGATAGGCATATGAAGCATCGGTAAACCGGTCTGACACCACAATCGCATCACGTTGCAAGGCAGGTAATATCACCTGCTGTAAATGTTCGGCACGGGCGGCGAACATGAGCAAAGATTCTGTTTCCACATGCATTTCCCTGTGCAACAAGAGTTCACGCAACTCTTCCCCCAGTGGTGTGCCCCCTGGCTCACGTGTAGAAACGACCTCGCGACCACCTGACGCCAGCAGTTGCAGAATGGTTGGGATATGCGTGCTCTTGCCTGCGCCATCCATGCCTTCAAGCGTAATAAATAGACCCGCCATTACCTCATCATCCCTCAGTCATTTAGTGTTTTTTTAATTGATAGGTCCGTACCGCCTGGTTATGAGCCTCCAGCGAACTGGTAAATACATGCCGTCCCTGACCATTTGCTACAAAATACAAGGCATTCGTCTTCGCCGGATGCAATGCAGCCTGAATAGAAGCCAACCCAGGCAAAGCGATCGGTGTGGGCGGCAAGCCGCTACGCGTATAAGTGTTATAAGGCGTATCCGTTAACAAGTCTTTCTTGGTGATATTACCCCGATAACGCGTGCCCATGCCATAAATCACAGTGGGGTCGGTTTGCAAGCGCATGCCTTTACGCAGGCGGTTGACAAACACGCCTGCAATTTGTGGCCGCTCTTCCTCTACCCCGGTTTCTTTTTCCACAATCGATGCCATCACCAGCGCCTCATACATGGACCGGTAAGGCAACCCAGCCTCACGCCCCTCCCAGGCGGCAGTCAAATGCTGCACCATTTTCTGGTAGGCCCGCTTGTAAAGGTCGACATCACTGCTTTGCGCATCGAGGAAATAAGTGTCGGGGAAAAACCAGCCTTCAGGATGTTGGTCCAGGCCGCTGACCAACTGCATCAGCTCATGGTCTGACAGCATTACCGTGTCATGACGGATCCCGGGCATTTGTGCCAGTTTCTGACGGAAATCGGTAAAGGTTTTTCCCTCAGTTAATTGCAACTTGAACTGGTCAAAGGTGCCATGCTTGAGAATATCCAGCAAAGATAGCACTTGTAACGGCGTATTCAGGGCGTAATCTCCCGCCTGTAATTTGTTGCCACTCCCTGTCAGCTTGACCATGAGCAAAAAACTGTATGGCTCAGTCATCACGCCCGCAGCCACCAACTGATCAGCAATCCCGCGCACACTGGCCCCAGCTGGAATCTGCAACCCAATTGTTTCTGACGCCATGGGCAAAGGCCGGATCATAAAAATCACCATCCAGATGCCAAATGCCAACCCACCGAGGCCAAGCAATGCCGCCCCGTATTTCATACCCTGCTTAATGAACCACATAATTCAAATATGCTCTTAATTCCTTGGCCCAGTCATTGCTGGCAATCGCCTGCTCATCAATCTGCGTCACCTGTAAGACACCATACACACTATTTGCGATCACCACCGCATCGGCAGTCAACAGGTTTTCCATCAATAAGCTGGTGGTCACGACAGTGTTGCCACGCGTTTTGTACCAGTCGAGAATTTTTTGCCGCATGACGCCGGCCACGCCGCAATGGTCCAGCGCTGGTGTCATCACCAAACCATCTTTGCTGATAAACAGGTTGCCGCTGACAGCTTCAATCACATGATCATCATAATCACGCAATATGCCATCAAAAAAGCGGGGATCCTTGAGTTCTGCACGGGCCAATACGTTTTCAAGACGATTCAGGTGCTTGATGCCAGCCAGTAATGGCTGCGAGGCCAACCGGGTCTGGCAGGTATATAGGGCGACTCCCGCACTGTAAATCTCCGCAGAATACTCTGGCAGCGCACTATGGACAAACACTCGCGTGGGTTCACAAATGGCTGGCGGCGCATATCCCCTGGCGCCATCCCCGCGCGTAATGATGATCTTGATGATGCCGGAGGATTGCTCGACCTCCAAGGCAGACGCCATAAAGTACTTGAACTCCTGCATCAGCAATTCCGCTGATGGGCACACAATCTGGATTTTGCTGCAATCGGCCACCAGCGTCTGGTAATGCAACGGCCAATCCAGCAACTCCCCATTGAGCAGGCGCATAGTGCGGAAAATACCATCCCCGTAGGCGAAACCACGGTTGGTCGGCGCAATGCCAGAGACCAATTTACCATTGACGCAATAGCGGACTGAGGTCATGAGATGCCAAAAAGAGTGATATCGAACAAGGCTGAAACCTTACCATAAATCGTCCCTTTCGGCCTCGCCACATCATGAAAAACAGCCATCAAAGGGTAGTCAAATAGCGAAATGAAGGACTTTCTAAAGTTTATTAGAACAATGCCGTTAATGTGTAAAGGCGTAATGTATCCCTACTATTTTTACGAGGTAAGGCCATGTCAGTTTCAACCATTCAAACCAACCTCTCAGCATTATTGAATAAAGCCTATAACACCGGCTCAAGCGACGCCATCAGCCAGCTCACCAAGGAAACGACAGCAAACTCCGAAAGTACTGACTCCTCTTCGGCAAGCAGCCAGGTCACGCTAAGCGGTGCTGATAACACAGCAGCCACCTACACCGCTAAAGGTTTGATGCAACAATTACGGCAATATCAATTGAGTAATGCTACCTTGATATTTGGCAACGGGGATGATAGCAATGAAGACACCACCGGCCTCACCGGCTTAATGGGCGGATCATCCAATACTGAGCAGGAAGGCATGAGCGAGGACTGGGTAGCTGCTATCAGTGAAAATCCCGGCAAAGCGGCCGTCATGGTCGCCAGCACTAAAAGCAGCACGCTCAATACCATTCTCGGCAATGATTAACCGCTGATATACCGCCGCTACTCTTTGACAAAACTACCTTGCGTTTTGCTGCTCAACAATTGCATCAAATCGGCTGAGCGCACAGCCAAGGCATAACCAAGCACACCGCTACCTATCACTACCGTCTCATAGCGAGACACACTGCTATCGACCAACACACGCAACCCTTCAGGTAAAGCGATGGGCGGCACAGCACCCACGACATAGCCGGTTGCTTCCGGTACTTCATCATACTCGGCCATCCGGCATTTACGTTCGTTTAAATGGCTGCGTAACAAAGCCCAATCAGCGCGGCCACCACCAGCAACAGCCAGCAAACAAAAGCCGCTGCTCTCTCCTTTGAATACCACACTGCGCACCACAGACTGCGGGTCTAAACCCTGGGCAGAAAGTAATTCTTCCAGGCTACGAATAGGTTTCTTGTCTTCACTGAGTGGGATTTCAATGACCTGAAACTGGATGTGATGTTGCACGAGCAACTCAGTGACGGGCGAATGAATATTGGCGCTCATGGGTGTATTCCTTCACAAATCGCGATCAATCAATGGACTGGTATTCGGTATATTTGGCATTGCTACCCTTGCATTTCTCAACCGGGTATTTTTGTGCATTGAGGTCGATTTTCGCATTGGCAGCCTGAATCAAATCAATGCCACATACCTCAGCAATGCGCAGCAGGTAGACAAAGGTATCTGCCAGCTCCTGTCCCACTTTTTGCCTGGTTTCTTCATCCAGTTGGCGGCTATCTGCTTCTGTCATCCATTGAAAATGTTCAACCACTTCGGCGGCTTCGACGATCATGGCCATGGCCAGGTTTTTGGGCGAATGAAACTGTGCCCAGTCGCGCTCTTCAACAAAGGCATTCACACGAGCTCGCAACGCATCAATTGAATCAGTCATTTTGCTATCCTGTTAACAATCAAAAGCTTACTGAGTATCATCCACCACTGGTGACTCTGCCTTCTCACGGCGGTTGCTGCCTGCCACCATTTTGATTTCAAACAATCGGCATTCCAGCGGGCCATTATACAAAGGCGTTTTTTTGCTGGGGCTTAAGCGCATCAACTTGGGCATCTGCAAATCGTTGGTGAGGAAATAGGTGTTCCAGCCAGAAAAGCGCTGCTTGAGCGTGGCGGCCATTTGCGGATAGAGCGCGGCCAGCGTTTCATCTTCACCGATACGCACACCATAAGGCGGGTTAGCGACCAGCACACCACTCTCGGCAGGCGGCACTACCTGGGTGAACTCCCAATGCGTCAGTTGCACGGCGTCCAGCCACCCTGCCATTTCCAGGTTCTGCTTGGTGACGCGTACGGCGCGTAAATCCATATCTGAACCGTAAATGCTTTGGAAAGTCACTGGTTTGACGGCTTTAGCTGCGGCATTGCGGATTTTGCGGAAGGTATCAGATTCAAAATTTTTGAGTTTTTCAAAGCCGAAATGACGGTTTAACCCTGGCGCAATATTGAGCGCCATCATCACTGCCTCGAGCAAAAACGTACCGCTACCACACATTGGATCCAGCAGGGCCTGGCCAGGCTGCCAGCCGGTGAGCTTGAGAATACCCGCAGCCAGGTTTTCACGCAACGGCGCTTCTATGCTGTTTTTACGGTTGCCGCGCTGGTAAAGCGGGTTGCCAGAAGTATCGACATACAGTTGGTAACTGTCGCTGGTCAGGTACACATGCACGCGGACCGCGGGTTCGCGGGTATCAATATTCGGGCGGCTGCCGACGGCCTGGCGGAATTTGTCGCAAATTGCATCTTTGACACGCAGGGTAATAAATTCCAGGCTTTTAAGCGGGCTACGCACCGCCGTGACCTTGACCATCATGCTGTGCTTCACATCAAACCAGTTGGGCCAATTGATTTTTAATGCGCCCTGGTAGATATCGTCTTCTTTGGTATATTTGCCTCGCCCCACTTGCATGAGGATACGTGTTGCCACGCGCGAATGCAGGTTGGCGTGGTAACAGACCGACAACTCACCACTAAAACTGGCGCCGCCATCGGTGGCTTTGATATCACGCGCCCCGCTCTGCTTGAGCTCATCGACGAGAATGGCTTCCAGGCCACGCGGGCAGGTTGCGAAAAATTGATTCAGGAAATTAGCCACCGAGTTGAAACTCCTTGCCGTTATTGGGGTTTGCGCCTTGCAGGCGGTCTATGAGGTCTGGAAAGTTGATATTGTGCGTTTGCATGGCTTCTTGTGCACGTTTGCGTAAAGTCGCCAGATCCGGGATAGGCAGTTCGGCGTTGAAGCCGAACACAATGATGTTGCCGGGCTTGCCTGTAGGCATCATCAGTACGCGTTGGTCGAATGTCTGCTCCATGCGCTGCATGTAGATATCAAACTTCTTGTCCGAGCCCCACAGGTTGATCGTAAACAGGCCGTTAGGGGTCAAGGCCTCGGCACAATCATCAAAAAAAGATTGTGTACAAAAGTCTGGTGGCAAACCATTGCTACCAAACGCATCCATCATGAGCCAGTCACATTGCCCCGGATGCTGTTGAATGTAAGCAATACCGTCACCTTCGACAATCTGCAGGCGTTCATCATCGTCAGGCACGTAAAAATGACTGCGTGCTACCTGAATGACCTGCGGATTCAGTTCAATCACGGTCTGCCGGATCTGCGGACAGAATTTCCATACATACTTGGCAATGGAGCCACCGCCCAAACCAACCAGTACCAATTTACTGGCATCTGGCTTGAACAACAGGCTGCTCATCGCACCCCATGAATACGCCAACACCAAGGCATACGGGTCTTTGACCTTCATGCTACTTTGTATGGTGGGGGAGCCCAAGTGCATGGAGCGCACGCCGTCTGTTTCAGTGACTTCTACCATCTCAAAGTCGGACACCGCTTTATGAATTTTTCGGTTGAATTTAAACATTACGCGCTCTCTGCCTGTTCATCCGAGTGACTGGCGGTTTCAACGGGTGCATTGTTTTCTTCTGGCATGGCTTCTGCTGACATCGCCTCTTCAACCACTTGCAAGAATTTGCTCTCCAGTTCCATCAGCAAGGTATCCACTTTCTGCACCGCCAACCTGACTTTAGTGCCAGGTTTGGTCGCTGGCAAACTGTGCACCTTGGTCATATACGGCAGGTTTTCAAGACGCACCAGGTTTTCACGCCAGACGGTCGCGTCGATTTCGCTGATATTTTCCTGGATCAGGTATTGCAAGCACCAGTAACGTTCCATGCGTGTCTGGAATTCGTTATAGGCATTATAGGTTTGATCAAAATTGCGCATATGGCCGACGATTTCATCGCCGTTGGCTGCATAGACAGGGTCTTGTAGCGTCAGCACACTGATCAGTTGCCGCTGGTTGATTAAATCCACCGCACGACGTAAGGGAGAAGTACACCAGGCATATTGCGCCACGCCCAAGCCTTGATGGCTTTCAGCCTTGGTCGTCATATACACTTTGCCGCCATTTTGCGCGCGGTAAATACCAGGCACGCCATGCTCGGCCAGCAACAGGCCCCACTGGCTATTGGCGGCAATCATGAGCTCGGCCACCAGTTTATCCATGGGGGAACCACGCTGGCGATTGATAATGCTGACTTTTCCCTCAGTCACATAAAAGTTGTAATCCACCGGTTGTGGGCGCGTCGGATCATATTTGCCACGTGCTTTTTCCAGGCTTTCGGCAAAACGGAACAGAAACACCAACGACTGCCATAGCGGATGCCCACTATCCTGCTCCAAAGTGGTTTCATTGAAATAAGGTTCCAGCGTATCGTGGCGCAGGTTATCTGCAATCTGCACCCGTTCCAGTCGGCTTTGGTGATGCACGATGCTGAAATCAGGCGCGACTTCTAGGTAAAGCGACAAGGCTGGTTTGGTCTCACCCGCATCCAGGCTGAATGGCCGGATTGCCACTTCTGGCAACATGGTAATTTTGTGCCCAGGCATATACACGGTGGAGAGGCGCTTCATGACCTCATTGTCCAGTGCCTCACGCGGTGCAACCCCCAAGGACGGCGCCGCAATATGGATACCTACCTGCGTATTGCCATTAGCTAGCCGTGTCACCGACAAAGCATCATCAATTTCAGTGGTGGTGCTGTCATCAATACTGAATGCCTGCACGTCAGACAGCGGCAAATCGTGTGGACTTTCTGCCAAAGAAAATGGCGGGAATTCAGTGCCATGCGCAAAATACTCGCGTAGAAACGCACCCAGATGGTAATCATGCACAGAAGGAATCGCGCCAACATCATGTAACACCTGGATAGGCAACTTTTTGAGCTCAGCAGCGGCCTGGTCCAGGGCTTTCCACTCCAGGCTATTTTTGTCAGGTGCATACAACAACGGGTCAAGTTTGGCTGCCACGCTCTCTGGTAGCGCCCCGGCTTTGAGCTGGGCCACCATCTGCGCCATTAGCTCGGCTTGCTGGCGTTTTTTTTCCATGCCAGCCAGGGCCGCTTTCAAGGTATCTTCCGGCGCAGCTTTATACTGCCCCTTGCCTTTGCGGTAAAAATACATGGGCGCGCCATGTAATTTAATGGCAATAGCGGCTGCCTGTTGCCGACTGGGCTTGCCGCCATAGTACTCTTCAGCCAGCGCTTCAAAACTGAATTCAGCCTCACCACAACATTCCCACAAGAAGTCTGTATCCAATGTGTCAGCCTCAGCCTGTGCGGCTTCCAGAAAACCTGACAGGCTACCGTCAAACCGCATCAGTACATTAGCGGTTTTGATTTTGCTGCGCTTGCCCGAGCTCGCTTCGACCTGCATGCTGCTATCGGCCTCGGACATAATGGAGGCGACTTTAAAGCCTCCATCTTCTTCATAAAAAACATTCATCTGGGAAATAACTGTGTGAGGTTCACACCATGGATATTCAAAACGCTATTTTACCCGAGAAGCGCACTATTTTTTGGCAAGCAGTGAACTTTAAGCAGCTTGACCGACTAAAATAACATGATGAAGCCGCTTAATTTTGATAACCGTTTTGTCCGAGAACTACCGGGCGACCCTATCCGCCACAACTACACCAGACAAGTCAGTGACTGCTTGTGGTCTGCTGTACAACCGACACCCGTTAAAGATCCGCAACTGATCGCTTACAGCGCAGAAGTGGCCGATATGCTGGGCCTCACAGCCGCCGACTTGCAAGACCGCGAACTGATACAAACACTGGGCGGCAATGGCATGCTGGATGGCATGTTTACCTATGCCACCCGCTACGGCGGCCACCAGTTTGGGCACTGGGCCGGTCAACTGGGGGATGGGCGGGCGATTTACCTCGGCGAACTGGTGCACGGCGGAAAACGTTTTGAGTTACAGCTCAAGGGTGCTGGCGAAACCCCCTACTCACGTTCAGCCGATGGCCGCGCGGTATTGCGCTCCAGCCTGCGCGAATTTTTATGCTCGGAAGCCATGCACCATCTGGGCGTGCCGACCACGCGCGCCTTAAGCCTGGTCACCACTGGCGACCAAGTCGTCCGTGATATGTTTTATAACCGCAATCCACAACTGGAACCAGGCGCGATTGTCTGCCGCGTGGCGCCCTCATTCACGCGTTTTGGGCATTTTGAACTGCTTGCCAGCCGCGAAGAGCTTGCGCTGTTAAAACGCCTGATTGGCTTTACGCTGGACCGCGATTTTGCCGACTGGTGGCCCTCCACCGGCCTGCAGCTGGATGTCAACAATCCCGCCCCCGAACTGATTGAAGTCTGGTTTGAAGAAGTGTGTGCCCGTACGGCAGTCATGATCGCGCACTGGATGCGTGTGGGCTTTGTGCATGGCGTGATGAATACCGACAATATGTCCATCCTCGGCCTGACGATAGACTATGGCCCCTATGGCTGGATAGATAATTTTGACCCTGGCTGGACACCCAACACCACCGACGCACAAGGGCGCCGTTATTGCTTTGGCCGCCAACCCGATATTGCCCGCTGGAACCTGGAACGGTTGGCAGAGGCCTTAGGTACGCTGTTGCCATCCACACAAGGCCTGGCGGACGGAATCGCCACCTATGACCAGACTTACTTCCGCGCCCTCACCAGCAGCCTCGCTGACAAGTTTGGGTTTGAGCGCTGGCAAGAGGGGGATGGCGAGCTCATCAACCAGATTTTTGAGATCATGACCCGTGCCGAAATTGACCAGACACTATTTTTTACCCACCTTGCGCAGATTGACCTGCAACAGCCGCAAGTGAGCACGCTGCAAAACGCTTTTTACACGCAAAAAGGCTGGCAGGACTTTAACCAGGACACCCAGGCCTGGCTCATGAATTATTGCCAACGCCTGGCGCAATCCCAGCAATCATTAGAGCAACGCCAGCACCGCATGGCTGCCGCCAATCCGGTCTATGTGCTGCGCAATTACCTGGCGCAAGAAGCCATTGATTTAGCCACAACTGGCGACAATAGCCGCCTGCTGGAATTACTGGAAGTATTACGCCACCCGTATACCCTGCAGCCTGGCAAAGAGCACTTTGCGGAAAAGCGCCCGGACTGGGCAAGACAAAAGGCGGGTTGCTCCATGCTGTCGTGTAGTTCATAATTTTAGCCATGGTTACCGCTGAACAATTGATAATAGAAGCCGGGTTACGCCCCACACAAGCAAGAACGGCCGTACTCACGACGCTGATCAACTCGCATACCGCCTTGAGTCAGCCTGAAATCCTCAACGCCTTGCAAGGCGTGAAAGAAATCGACCGGGTCACGGTGTATCGTGTCCTCGACTGGTTGCAGGAAAATGCCCTCATCCACAAAATCTCCACCGAAGACCGCGCCTGGAAGTACCAGTTAAACAGCCCCAAACGCAGCTTTAAAACGCCCAGCAGCCTGTCGCCAGGCATGCTTAACAACCACGGCCACGCCCACCTGCTCTGCCAGTCCTGCGGCACCGTGTTATGCATACACGAACTCGCTGCACATATTCCACAAGCGATTTTTGATACTTATCAGGTGTCAAATATTGAGATTAGCTTGAAGGGATTGTGTCCGGATTGCCAGAAAGCAACTGCAGTCGCACACGCTTAACCTGCTGGTGTTGTAGACGCAATGAGCGCGCGAACTTGCGTGATTTTTGATGCTCATAAGTGAGTGGATTCAAGGGCTAAGACCAGCGCTTTAATCCAGCAGAATTCCTTTGAGAACTTAATCATGCGCTCACAAATTACCTTTCCGCTGACCATTTATTACGATGCCTCTTGTCCCTTGTGTCGCACTGAAATGGAGACGCTGAAGCAAGCTGATAATACAAAACAGTTAATACTGGTCGACTGTTCGCAGACTGCAATGCAGTTACCCGACAGTTGCCCGGTCACGCGTGACGCCCTGATGAGCAGGATTCATGCGCAAGACGCCATGGGACGGTGGATCAATGGTGTCGATGTGTTTGCCGCGGCATACACCGTGACAGGCTTCACAAAGATGGGCAAATTCTGGTCAAGCCGGATACTGCGGCCCATCTTGAGCCGGGCCTATCCGTGGGTGGCTGACCATCGGCAGTGGCTCAGCAAAACACCCTTGCCGTGGTTGCTGCATAAGCTCATCTCAAAAAACGCCAAGCCACGCTAGTTGGCTCATCACAATGCAGCTCGGAGAAACGCTCCCAGCAACCCAAAGGCATTAAGACCATGTACGACACAGGATCTATATATCTCGTCAGCCTTATGCGAGCAGTTTCTCGCGCTTAGGGTCATAAAAAGGCAATTTCACAACTTCTCCCGCCAAACGTTTCTGTTGCCCATCCAGCTTACCTATTTCCAGGCGCGTGCCTATGCTGGAAAAATCGGGTGCCACGCGCACGATGGCAATCTGTTTTCCCATCAATGGCGAATAAGTAGCGCTAGTGACGATGCCAACCGGGAAACGCCCATGATAAACATGATCGCCATGACTGGCAGGGTCGCCACCTTGCAGAATCATGCCGACTAAACGATGTCGGCTCTCGGGCGCTTGCCGCGACAAGGCCTCACGGCCAATAAAGTTTTCCTGTTTGCTATGTAAAGGCACACTGAAGCCAGTGCCTGCTTCAAATGGAGTGGTGCTGTGGTCAAACTCGTGCCCAGCCATACTCAAGCCGGCTTCAATGCGCAGGATGTCAAGCGCATTCAAGCCCATCGGGGCAATCTGAAAGCGCTGACCCGCTTGCCACACAGCATCCCATAATGCTTCGCTGTCATCGGGGTGACACCAGACTTCATAGCCCAGTTCACCTGTGTAACCTGTTCTGGAAACCATCACGGGTACCCCTGCAGCCCCTCCTAGCCGGCCAATCGCAAAGTGAAACCATTTGAGCTTTTCAACCGAAGGCTGACTATCCGGGGTCCAAATCAGCTTGCTTAACAACTCGCGGCTGTTCGGGCCTTGCACAGCGAGATTGTCTAGCTGTGCACTGGCGTTGCGGATGCTGACTTTAAAGCCTTTTTCTTGTGCCTTTTCCCTCATCCAGATACCCGTGTATTCCGCACCGCAGCACCAGCGAAAAGCCTGTTCTCCCATACGAAATATGGTGCCATCATCGATCATGCCACCGGTTTCAAGACAAATCGCCGAGTGCGCAATTTCACCTATGGCCATGCGGCTGATGTTCTGCGTTAATACATGCTGCAAAAAAGCCACCACATCAGGGCCGACGATTTCAAATTTGCGTATCACCGACAAATCTAGCAGTGCCACGCGTTCACGACAGGCGAGATATTCGGCATTCTTCCCCCAGCCATCGTATTCAGTGGCCACCCAATAGCCTGCATAGTCGATAAACTTTTTAGTCATTGCGGAAGTTCGGGGGTGAAAACCAGAAGGTTTGGTCATGCGAGGCAGCTCCTCAGAAGTGTTGCGATAGGCAATGGCGCGGGGAAAGTCTTGTGCAGCATCGTAAATACGTACATGAATATCGGTCGGATGCCAGCCATTGGCAGGGTCAATATCGTCAGGACAAGCAGAAGAGGCGCAGACAAGGTCTCGCTCAGCTCGCATTAAAATATAGTCCCCCGCCCGTGACCACGGTTCATCGATCAGCACGGCGCCCGAGGCGTCAATAAAGGTGTTAAAAAACAAATTAATCGCAGGCCAGCCAGCCCGTGGTGCAATGCCATAGTTTGCCAATCGTTGGTTAAAGTTGTCGGTGCAACTTGCATGGCCGAAATAGCCACTGTCCTCGTAATATTTGGGGGTACAAGCCAGTAGAAAACTATCATGTCGACCCACGGTATCCTGCACCACTTCTATCATCGGTTTCAGATCTGAACCAAGGTATCGTGAGTGCAATCCGGGTACAGGATTGCTCAAACCCATCACCGTTCGGGTCGCTGTCGCATCCAGTCCCAACACAATGCCTTGTTCCAAAGCCTGTTTATCAAACGCAATAAAATCCGAGCACTGCTTGCCAGACACATCAATAATCTGGATCCATTCGCCTTTTTTGACTTCATAGGTCTGTGCCGTGGCGCGGTCAACCCTCAACTCGTGCTTGATTGGCGCCAATGGTGCTGGCAAGGGTGGTTCTGCCAGATTGGCGTAAGTCACGGTAATGTCCACTTCGGTGACCGGCGTATGCGCTTCAACAGACATGTTTGGACCAGCCGCGACAATCACGACAGTCAAATCATTTGCCGCTGTAAATTTGGCATGCTCTGCACCTGACACTTTGATTGCTTGCTGCAAAGAAGACTCATCCAGCTGCCAAGTGTTTAATTGATTACGCAGCCTTTGGGAGGCCGCACCACGCTGCTGAAGTTGCTGTTGAATACCTACCGCGACGACTGGCGGACGCTTATCGAGTAACGCAGGTGCCAATGTGCCATGTGCGTCCAATACAATCAGCTCAGTCGTTTGCGCTTGGTCTGGGCTTAGAATCTCAAGCCGGTCGCCCGCGTTCAGGGATAATTGAATGGCCTGTTGTCCATCCAGACGGTACTTGCTAATAGGCTTGGTGAGGGAAGCGCCAAAATAATAGTCCTCCCCCCACTGCTGTTCTTTGATTGCTTGCATCGATTCACCATGTCTTACGAAGTGTCCAAGTTAAGAGCTCGCCTATCTGACTCATATTTACCAATAGGCCGTTATCCAATGCACTAATATTGACTTTGACGGCATGAGATTCAATTACCCTCATGGCGTACCTCTTTGGTATTAGGCTTCGCCTTCACTCAGCCATGTCAACAGTGCATAAGCGCCAGCGATTCTGGTGCATCAACAAGGCTTGGCATATGCGCGGTCATCAAAATAGACCAAACACATCTCCAGCCACGGCCTCATCAACGTGATGACCTCTCCATCAATTACCCAATTTGGAGTACTTCTTGATGAGGATTTTTCATCTTGGTGAAGCAGGTTACTTTAGCGACATCGCGCTTCTAAACGCGGCGCAATCTAATCAATCAGATTTATGGAGAATCCTAATGTCAACGCGAATAGCCATACTCGGCGCGGGTCCTAGCGGCCTCGCACAGCTTAGAGCCTTTCAATCAGCCCAGGCAAAAGGCGCTCAAATTCCAGAAATTGTGTGCTTTGAAAAGCAAAGCGACTGGGGTGGGTTGTGGAATTACACCTGGCGTACAGGGACAGATGAACATGGCGAGCCTGTCCATGGCAGTATGTATCGTTATCTTTGGTCAAACGGTCCCAAAGAGTGTCTGGAGTTTGCCGACTACACGTTTGAAGAACATTTTGGCAGGCCGATCGCCTCATACCCACCACGCGAAGTATTGTTTGATTACATCAAAGGTCGCGTAGAGAAAGCAGGTGTGCGCGATTATATTCGCTTTAATACGGCTGTGCGCAATGTCGTCTTTAGTGATGCGACTCAGAAGTTCACCGTGACTGTGCAAGATCACATCACGGATACCATCTACGCAGAGGAATTTGATTACGTGGTCTGCGCAACAGGGCATTTCTCTACCCCAAAAATCCCGAGTTTTGAAGGCTTTGACAAGTTTGGCGGCCGCATCTTGCATGCCCATGATTTCCGGGATGCCCTGGAGTTTAAAGACAAAGACATTCTATTGGTCGGCAGCAGCTATTCCGCAGAAGATATAGGCTCACAATGTTACAAATATGGGGCACGCAGCATCATCAGCTGTTACCGCACCGCACCAATGAATTATAAATGGCCAAAAAACTGGGAAGAAAAACCCAATCTGGTCAGAGTTGATACGGATACTGCTTATTTTCTCGATGGCAGCTCGCGAAAAGTGGATGCGATTATTCTGTGCACCGGCTATTTGCATCACTTTCCATTCCTCGCAGATGATTTACGCCTAAAAACCAACAATCGACTATGGCCACTCAACCTGTATAAAGGGGTTGCATGGGAAGACAATCCAAAATTCTTCTATATCGGCATGCAGGATCAGTGGTATTCCTTCAATATGTTTGATGCGCAGGCTTGGTACGTGCGAGACATTATTTTGGGACGTATTGAATTACCGGCAAAAGCCGAGATGAAAGCGCATAGCATGCTATGGCGTGAAAAAGAACTGGCGCTACAAACAGCGGAAGAAATGTACACCTACCAAGGCGACTATATTCAGGAGCTGATAGATGCCACTGATTATCCGTCATTTGATATTCCTGCGGTCAACAAGACCTTCCTTGAATGGAAGTATCATAAAAAGCAAAACATCATGACTTTCCGTGATCACTCTTATCGCTCCTTGATGACGGGCACCGTGTCCCCACCCCATCACACACCTTGGTTAGAAGCGTTGGACGACTCCTTGGAGGCGTATCTCTCCGATAAAAGCGAATTGCCTGCGGTGAAAGAGGCTTAAATTAAACGATACGTTAGTTAAAAAATACCTGCTTTAGGGTGCTCACTTCATCCTATGCAAAATGCCCCCCCTATTAAGCATATGATTTAACGGAAAAATACGATGGAAAAATACCATGGAACGCGGATATTGGATTCGAAGTAAGCCGGTCTATTCAACCTTGGTCTGGCAACAACAAGCAAACGCACATATTGTGCTGGTTGAAGGCAGTGCCGGGGGCCTGGCGGCAATAAAGTTATTCCAGCAAATGCATCCAGAGCACCCTACCAAAGTACTCTATGCGAGAAACCCCGTGGGGCAACAGGATCTCAGCATCCCCTTAAGCAAGGTCGTGCCAGATGCGCTGTTGATGTTTGAAACGACAGAGGAGTCTCTCGTTGCATTTGAGGCCCATTTATCCAGTGCATGCATGGGCGTACGCATCTACGTGGCAGGCTCTGAGCGCTTTATCTGGCAGGTGGCTCAGGCGGCTGACAAGTATGGCATTGATGACAGTGACATCCTCAAAGAGCTCGTTGGCACCTTAGCTAGGCCTATCTATTGCGTGCATTGCAAGACCATCTCTTATGAAGCGCATACCAATATCAAAAAATGTGATGGCTGCGGCAAACAACTGTTTGTCAGAGACCACTTTTCTAGACGCCTTGGTGCTTATATGGGGCTGATGGTGGACGCTGAAGACCCGGGGCAGATTCCAAGCATTGAGGAGATTTATCCTTGAGTACATTTAAAGTTGTTGTTTCAAATATTCAGCAAATCACTCCGCTGATTAAGCAGTTCTCCTTTATCAGGGAGGATGGCGCGAGTTTCCCTCCATTTTCAGGGGGAAGTCATGTGGTGGTTGCGATGAACATCAATGGCCGACTCCATCGCAACCCTTACTCACTGATGGGCTCTCCGCAGGCGCCTGATGCTTATCACATTGCCGTGCGCCTACAAGAGCACTCACGCGGCGGCTCGGCTTACCTTCATCATGAGGTCAAGGTTGGCTCTCAATTAGAAATCACGTATCCAAATAACTTATTCGCGCTGGATAAAAGAGCGCGTAAACATCTACTTATCGCTGGTGGCATTGGCATCACCCCATTCATGTCGCAGATAGAAGATTTAATCAGGACCAAAGCCAATTACGAATTGCATTACGCCTATCGCTCTCAGGATCACGCGGCATTCACCTCTGCCCTGAAAGAAAAATGCGCTGAAAGGGTTCATGTGTATATCGAAAGTGAGGGGCTCAGCATTGATCTAAAAGCGCTATTAAGCAAACAACCCCTGGGCACCCACGTCTATGTGTGTGGACCGAATGCAATGGTGGTGGCTTTAATTGAAACGGCGCGGTCACTGGGTTGGCCAGAAAATCATATCCATAGCGAACAGTTTTTAGCGCCGCCTTCAGGTGAACCATTCAAAGTGAAACTGGCAAAATCTAACATTGAAGTTCATGTCCCCGCAGAAATGAGTATGTTGGAAGCCATTGAAGCGGCAGGGGTGGATGCACCCTACTCTTGCCGTGGCGGGGCATGTGGCCGCTGCGAGCTGGAAGTCATCCGTACTGATGGCGTACTGGTGCATCAAGATCACTATTTATCGGAAGCAGACAAGGCGGCTGGCAAAAAAATTATGCCTTGCGTCTCGCGCGCAAAATGCCACTCCTTAGAAATCAATCTTTAACAGGAAATGCTATGAGCTTAGCTTTTAAAAAAGAAACTTTTCGCGATGACTATACCTACCAAAACTCAGCCGAAGCCATTAAGCGGTTTCCATTTCCGTTTGCAGAAGACAGCTACATGTATTCAGTGAATATTGAGCCCCACACCAAGGGGCCGGTTGGCGCTGTGACTGAATTTGCCTTTGATATTGATGAGCACTACGTCGCTGAATGCGAGGATAAAGCCAAAACATTAGCGCTAGATGCGGGACGATATCAGGCCTTGCCACACATGGCGGAGGCGCAATGGGACTTTCTAGAGCTAACGATGGAAAGTTTATCGAACGACTATCCTGATCTATTTTCGCTCAAAAAAGATGGCCTATTGTGGACCTGGGAAAATAAACCGCTTGGGATCAAAAACACGTTTACCTTTGGCGATAGCACCTCGTTTGACATGGATCCAATGGAGTATATGGGGAGACAGGTGCAAGGTGACTTTGTGCTGTTGGATCAACGCAACGGTACTTTGTACGCCGATGCTGGCTTTATTACCAGCCAAGCAGATTGGTCGTTGGCCTTTGATGTGGGCATGGCGTGGCATGAGTGGCACGGCCCTGTCCCGCAAGTGACGAAACTAGGTGTCATGGACCGCGCTTTAAAATTCCTCATGGCCTTGCAATTGGGTGCACCCGTACGGCGTTTAAATTGGACCATGACAATTAACCCAAGGCTAGACACGTCGCCCGAAAACTATCCCTTGTGGGGCGGCGACCGTAATAAAGTCACCATCGACAATGTGGGCGAGCTGGTACATTTACGTGTTGAGTTACAAAGCTTATTCAGATTGCCACGCAGCAATGCCATACTGTTCAGTATTCGCTGCTATTTAATCAATATGAATGAGTTGACCACTTCCGCACGCTGGGCAAAACGCTTTCATCGGGTGCTGAAGTCATTACATCCGGATTTAGTGGAGTACAAAGGCTTAACCAAGTTTAAAGATTTAACGGTGGAATGGCTGTCTAAAAAAGATGATGGCGCAGAAGTGGCGTTGGGGACACACCCATAACGCTGGATAGCCTTTGTCTCTGGTTGCCGAAGGTTTAATAGGCAACCCTTGAAAATCACATGAAATACTTTTGTAAACTTTGTATGGCCTGCGATCCATCCTCTTGAGCCACATCGGTAATGAAACCTTCAAGTGCTAACAACTCTCCAGCACTTGAAAATACCCCTTTACCCTGCTCTAGTACCCATTTAACCGCGCCAGAACGCGTATAAATACGATAAAGTAATTGGAATTTTTGTTGATGCCGGATTTTCTCTTGCACATGATCCCACGCGATATTGCGGTCCTCAGGATGAATAATCTGGGCATAAGAAAAGTTGGGGTTGCCTATCATTTCATATGGCTCGTAACCCGTAATATCAACCGCGCCTTCACTGACAAATTCAAAACTCCAATTTTTATCATTTTTACAACGATAAATCATGCCAGGCGTATTGTTGATGAGCGCATTAAGCAGATGACGATGGCTTCTCTTCGTAGACTCCGTGAGCTTCATTTGGCTGATATCGGTCAGGGTGCCGATGATGCTGGATCGTTCGCCTTTGTATGCGGTGGTGTTTTTCGCACGCAACTCCACCCAATGAGAATCGCCATTTCTGGCAATCAGACGAAACTCTACAACGATCTTATTGCGCTTTCCTTGAATGAGAGAAGTGATTCTCGCCTCAGCCAACGGTTTATCTTCTGGATGCACAAAAGTAAGTAAGGTTTTATTGAGACATTCTTGTACTTTGTAACCTAACATTGATTCCCAAGAATGGTTTAAGTATATGATTTCTTGATTCACTTTAAGATAAAACACAATTTGTTCTATGTGATTGATGAGTTGCTCATGTATTGAGTTTTCAAGCTCACTGGATTCCACCATCTTTTGTGAAAGGCTGGAAGAGAATTGGAGTAAATTGACAACAGATCGACTGTCTTCTTGTATGGGTGAAATGGAGACGTGTGTCGGTAAAATGCTGCCATCCAGGCAGAGCAGACGAATGCGTAAGTGATTTTTTTTATCTTGTGTCGCCGTTGTCTTTGCAAATAAAGAAGCCAGCAGCTGATGGTCGCCAGGATGAATAATATTGGTCAGTGGCATCCCGACCACTTGCTCCTGCATGCTTAACATGCCAATTTCCATCAGAAATGCTTTGTTCGCAAACTTAACAATGTAGCCATCAATGACTGCGGCAGGCGTAGAAAGATTGCTAGACACATCATTAGCCCAAGTCACGGTATGATCAATCGATGGCTTGGGATGACGCGTATAATGTTTACGAAAGATGGGGTAGATTGCAATCAACAACAATGAAGACAATGCGGTGGTTGCAGCGATCATCAATGCAGATAAATGCGTGTTAAATGAGGCGCCAGATACCCACCATGCGTTAAAGACGATAAAAAAAATGACACTCAATATTAGTGTGCTAAAAACAAACAAACTCATCTAAGCGCCTTTCGCGGGAAATTTCAATTCCGGAGTCATCCTTGAGCATTCAATTTGCAAGCCTGATCAAAAGCATCAAAGATCTGACAATACACACATTGTATGCAAAGCTTATCATATTAATTTTTTGTATTACTTCCAGCTTGATACTCATGCAGGCTGGCTCTCTTTTTTTGCTCGACTACACGGCTAATAATCAAAAAGTCATTCAAGACATCACCAAAGAGCAGATTTTCTGGCAACATTTTTCAGACACCGCCATCGGAGAAGCGCCCGAGAAATTGACCGAAGCAATCCTTAAGGCCGATCCCCATTTACGCTTTGATCTCGGCAAGATGGTGGCACAGATTAACAACCATGATGCCACTCAAGTCAATCAACTGTTGCAGAAACTCAGAGAAGCAAGAGAAAAAATCAGTGACAGCCACTTTCAACAAGCGTCCATCACCTCGCAACGACTCACGGTTCAAACCTTAATCTCAAGCTATGAGCAATTGGTCGCGCTATTGTTGCAAGAGGTCGAGGCAAAGCAATCAGTGATTTCACTGCTGCAGCTGCTGAGCATTTATTTAGCCATCAGTTGCTTGATCACCATCGCGTTTAGAGCAAGAAAGCTCCTGGTTGATCGTATGGATACGCTAGTCAGTTTTGCTGGCCCAGACGCGCAAAATGAACAGCGCGAGCAGGATGAAGATGAGTTTGTCAAAATTGAACGCCTGGTCTACGAAACCTCGGCAAGACTAGAAGGGTTTAAAGCAGAAAACGAATGGTTCAATCAAAATAGCAGTGAACGCCTGCGTCGATTAATTAGATCACAAGACTTTCTGCATGAATTTGTAGAATCTATCAACAACACTTTATTAAGCGAAACGGTCTTACGCAAAAGTTTATTCTCGCTTGAAAAGGCCTTAAACATTTTAAATGTCTCTCTCATTTTTACAGAAAATGACTTGGGCATTTCAACAGAGCGCGTTTTATTTTCCAATCACAAACCAGAAAAACTCAGTGACGCCATTTTAGAAGATCTCACCACAACGAATCTGGTGAGATTCTGTACCAATGACAATTCGCCACATGGTAATGGCTTTCAATGCATTGCCGTCGGCTTCGTCACTCCCACGGGAGCATTGGGCGTGTTACAAGTCGAGGCGGATCTTGAGCATGTGTTTGATGAAACAGAAACGCAATTGATCGAACTGACGGCACATCTACTTTCTATGGTGATGGGTTTCCAAGGACGGGAGCAAGAGGGTCGGCGTCTGGCATTGTTAGAAGAGCGTGCTGCCATTGCCCGTGAATTGCACGACTCTTTGGCGCAATCATTGTCGTTCATGAAAATTCAAATTTCGCGGCTGCAAAGTGCAAGCAACAACCAATTAGAGACAAATGAATTTCGCGGCATTGTCAACGAATTGCGCGATGGCTTGAATACTGCTTATCGTGAGCTACGCGAGTTATTGGCAACCTTCCGCGTACATATGGATGTGCGGGGATTAAACTCGGCAATTCAAACTGCCATTGATGAGTTTAGCCAACGCTCCAACCTATCCATTTCTCTGGATAATCGTCTGATAAACTGTCGCTTGACTGTCAATGAAGAGTTTCATATTTTACATGTATTGCGTGAGGCACTCTCCAACGTAGTGCGCCATGCAAACGCAAGTAGAGTGGAAATCTCACTTAATTTTCAAAGCAGTGGAACCATCATCATCATCGTTGATGATGATGGTATTGGCTACACCGCCACTGAAGCGTCTGGCCATTATGGACAGAGCATCATGCAAGAGCGGGCAGAAAGCCTGGGGGGAAATGTTGCGGTTCTCAGACGCAAACAAGGGGGCACGCGAGTGCGCTTGATTTTCACGCCACAGTTGCCTCAATCATAGAAAGACATTTAAAAATGATGCAGACCCAATACAAAGTGTTCTTGATCGATGATCACGCCCTCTTCCGCAAAGGGGTAGGACAAATCATAGATGCAGACCCTGCATTCAAAGTGATCGGTGAAGCCGCCTCAGGGCAAGAGGGTTTGGATACTGCCATTGGCTTTAAACCAGACATTGTGTTGATAGACCTCAACATGAAAGGAATGAATGGCATAGAGACCTTACGCCAATTCAAAGCGTTAGATCTCACTGCCAAATATGTGGTGCTGACGGTGTCAGATGCTGAAGACGATTTATTAGAGGCCTTGCGCGCAGGTGCTGATGGCTACTTGTTAAAAGACATGGAGCCGGAAGACCTCTGTGCCAACTTAAAAAAAGTCGCAAATGGCATGACGATTATTCAAGATACGCTCACTGAAGTGCTGAGAACAGCCCTTTTAGAGCCCAAACCTCAACGTAAAGATGAGCAGGCTTCGCTCACTGAGCGTGAAAGAGAAATATTGCAATGTCTCAGTGACGGGCTCAATAACAAAACCATTGCGCGCAAACTTGGGATTAGCGACACCACCGTGAAAGTGCATATCAAACATTTACTGAGCAAACTTAAACTAAGTAGCCGCTTAGAAGCCGCAGTCTGGGCACACAATCAAAAATAAGGTGTACTAGCGCAGACCTCCTGCCTTTTTAGCGCTCAGCAAAAAGGCCTTTTCAAATTGTACGTAGGCGCAAAGTCTCGCGCACGCCCCTATCAACACATTCTGAACGCTCCCCCTCCAACGCAAGCTGTGTCGGCAATCAACGCTCCTTTGAAATCTTCACCAACTACCCCTTTAGGAGTAATCCGTAGTGAGAATTTAGTAAACAGCTGCAAATCATCAAAATAGATTCCATTGTGGATGTATTGACTTAATCCCATGTGCAGTTGATATCTAATTGTCATTGAACGTTGATCTTCTTATTAGCCTTTCTTGAAATCAGTAGATAGGTGAAAAAAAGAAGGCTTTTAGGGAAGGGAAAATAAGGTGAGTATAAATTCTTCGATTGATATATCTCAAGCCGGCTTCGCAGGTGGTGCTGAAAGCAAGCACACGCTGCATCGCAAGATTGCTTGGCAAGGTGCATTTTGGGTCGCTAGTGGCGTGCCAGCGCTTGTATTGTTTTCTATGGGCGCCATTTCGGCAACGGTAGGCAAACCAGCTTGGTTGGTATGGGCCATTTCTATCACATTTGGTTTTATTCAAGCATTTACGTATGCAGAAATTGCAGGCTTGTTTCCACATAAGTCTGGCGGTGCTTCGGTTTATGGCGCGGTTGCATGGGTAAGATATAGCAAGTTTATCGCGCCAGTCTCAGTGTGGTGTAACTGGTTCGCATGGTCTCCAGTATTGGCTATCGGTTCTGGATTGGCTGCAGGCTACATTTTAAGTGCCTTATTTTCCCCAGATGCCGCCATCAACACCTGGCAAATTACTCTCATGGATTTGAGTAGCATTAAAGCTGGCTTAAGCTTAAGAATTAACGCAACGTTTATTCTCGGGGCTGCCGTTTTACTCACAGTGTTTTCGATACAGCACGGTGGTATTTTACGTTCTGCCAAAGCAACCATGATCCTGGGGGTCACCGCGTTAATTCCACTCATGCTGATAGGCTTGGTGCCTATCCTCACCGGCGACATGCCTATGGCGAATTTCTTTCCCTTGGCGCCTTTAAGTTATGACACAGCCGGGAATGTGATTGATGGTATTTGGAATATTGAAGGCTGGAAATTAATGGCGGCTGGCTTGTTTATTGCTGCCTGGTCAACGTATGCCTTTGAAACCGCCGTTTGTTACACACGAGAATTCAAGAACCCTAAAACGGATACTTTTAAAGCCATTTTTTACTCAGGTCTGCTGTGTATTGCGGTGTACACACTGGTGCCCATCGCTTTTCAGGCGCATTTAGGCTTAGGCCATTTGGTGACGCCAGCGGTGACAGATGCCGCGGGTAACGTAACGACTGGCGCGGTATACGATGGGATGTTGGCACCAGACATTTACAGTGGCATGGGCGTTGCCGGGGTGTTGTCGAGTATGTTGGGCGGCTCCAAGCTGATTGTGACAGTATTGGTGATTATGCTGGTTTTGGCGCTTTTGCTCTCGATCATGACCTCCATGGCCGGTTCTTCTCGTACGCTTTATCAAGCCTCTGTCGATGGCTGGCTGCCCAAATACTTGTCTCAAGTCAATGAGCATGGCGCGCCTACCAAAGCGATGTGGACAGATTTGTGTTTCAACCTGCTGTTATTGCTGATGTCAGACTATGTGTTTGTATTGGCTGCATCCAATGTTGGTTACATCATTTTTAACTTCCTCAATCTGAATTCCGGCTGGATACACCGCATGGACAGACCGAACTGGGACCGCCCATACAAAGCACCTACTATCCTACTGCTTTTAGGCGGCTTGCTCGGTTTTGTTAACCTGGGATTGATGGGATTAGGCGCTGACGTCTGGGGGGCAGGCACCCTCAATGCCGGACTGTTTTTTGCAACCTTGATTGTGCCGGTTTTTATTTACAGACACTTCATCCAGGATAAAGGTGTATTTCCATCAGCCATGCTAGAAGATATGCAACTAGACAATGCTAAAGATGGCGTCATGAAACGGGCTGGCGTGCTCCCTTATATAGCGTTGCTGGTTGGCGTCTTCATTGTCTTCTGGCTGCATAGCATTTAGTTCAAATTGGAACGCGTGGCCTAACCAAGGGTGAGCAAGTTTGATTGCTCACCCTTTTTTAATACCTGCTCTGGGTGAGCTCAACTTTTTGAAGGTGTCACTTGAAGACAACTTTACTTCTTAAGTAGTACATCCTAAAGAGAGTGTTGAACAAATCTTTAATTTTATAGTATTCCGAATCATCAATTTAATGGGAGAAAAGTCATCATGTCTAGAAACTCAATACTCAATATTCGACACCGGGAATTAGGGTCAAATTTAGATGGCGACACGTGGAACAATATGCCTATTCCTTGGAGCTATCACACTGATGTCCATGATGAAGTTGTCGCGGTGAGGAGTCGTGCCGGCTTATACGACGTGTCTGGCTTAAACATCATCAATGTGGATGGCCCAGATGCAGAAAAGGTCCTTGACAGGCTGGTAGCAAAAGACATCACCAAACTCGAACCCGGCCACAGTGTCCTGGCTGCAGAAACGGATGAATCGGGTGCAATTTGTGATGACATCATGATTATCAGAGACAGTACAAACAGCTTTCGACTCTCCCACGGCTCAGGCAAAACACCAGAAAACTTAAACATGCTTGCGGCTGGCAAAGACGTGACAATCGCGCCCGATCTTGATGCGCATATTTTATCTTTACAAGGCCCTCAGTCCTTAGCGATATTAGCGCCGCATGTCATCGACTTTGACCTGGCAAGCTTGGATTATTTTAAGCACAAGCCCACCAGCCTATTTGGTAAAAATGTTGTCATTGCCCGCGGTGGTTATTCAGGAGAGCGTGGATACGAAGTCTATTGTAAAGGGCAAGATGCCATTGAAATATGGGATAAGATTTTAGAGGTTGGCAAGCCTTTTGGCGCGATCCCAGCCTCCTGGAACTCGCTAGAGTTAACGCGCATTGAAGCAGCGCTGTTGTTTTTTCCATTCGAAATGCCTGAAGGTGATACCACGCCATGGGAAATCAACATGGGCTGGGGTGTGGACCTGGATAAAAAGGGAGACTACATCGGCAAAGCGGCTGTATTGGCATCCAAAGGCAAAGAGCGAGTAAAACAAGCTGGTTTAATCTGCAAATCACCAACGAGTGTTGAGTCAGGCGCAAAAATAGTCAAAGATGGGGTAGAGATCGGTGTCGTCACCAGCGCCTCCTTTAGCAATTATTTAATGCAGTCTTTAGCCATGGTGCATTTAAAGCCAGAATACACAGCGATTGGAACGGAAGTAGAAGTGGTGTGCAGCCATCAAAAAGTGTCCGCCTATGTGGCCCCTACCCCCTTTTATGATCCTATGAGACGACGGACGCACGCTTGATGACGATAGCGCGTGCGATATCAGGCTGGCGATGTTGCATGTGCATCTAACAATCATGCAATAGAAACTTGTAAGCGACTGTATACGGCGGGTACCACGCTGTATACAGCAATGACTACCCTTTTAGCGCTACCTCATTGATGACATGTTAATTTCAAAGAGTGACGGCTAATGATGATTGCATCGTAAAAATATTCATTGCGTAAATAGCAGGTGCCTGTGAATGGGATGCCTGCTTTTTTTACACACAAAATTGCAACATTGTTGCAATTAAATCCCCCACCCTTTAAAATGCAACAAAATTGCATTTTAAAGTTCAAGCATGTTATTCCCCAGTTTAATGCTGGCTTGTACCGTCGGTGGTGTGGTTTCGGTACTGATCGCTGGCTGGTTATCTAATACCCTGTTCGCCAATCATGCGCGACGCATGGTGGCATTTGCCGTGGGTGTATTGTTAGGGTTTGCTTTTACTGATTTATTACCGGAAGCCTTAAATCAAGGCATTAACCTGACCAACGCAGGCTGGATGCTGGTAGCCGGGATGTTGTTATTTTTCATTCTGGAGAAGCTGGCTCTATGGCGGCATTTCCATCATGCGGACGCTGCACCTGTTGCTACTCAACCGGTAGAATATCAGTCTGGTGGCCAAGTGGCCATTATTCTGCTGGGCGATGGCATCCATAATTTTGTCGATGGCATCTTGCTGGCGGCCAGTTTCTTAACTGATATCAAGCTGGGCTGGGTGACAGCGTTTGCGATTGTCGCGCATGAAATCCCGCAAGAAATTTCAGATTTTATGGTGTTGATCAATGCTGGCTTGAGTAAATCCCGTGCGCTCCTGCTTAATATGCTTTCGGGTTCAGCCATGATTGTCGGTGGTTTGGTTGGCTGGTTGAGTTTTACGCATATTGTCCCGCTGATTCCCTACGCCTTGTTACTGGCCGCCGCCAGCTTTATCTACATCGCCCTGGCAGACTTAGTGCCAACGCTGCAAACGCAATACCGCCCACAGGATTTACTGGTGCAATGCCTGTTGATTGCTTGTGGTCTCGGCGTGGCCTGGATTTCACCGTTTATTCAGCAACAGATCATTACACTTTGGGGAACCGCATGACGCAAGCCACACCCAGAATACCCGTCACAATTTTGACCGGCTTTTTAGGCGCAGGTAAAACCACCCTGCTTAACCGCATTCTGCAAGAACAACACGGCCAGCGCATTGCCGTGATTGAAAATGAGTTTGGCGAGACCGGTATAGACGGCGAACTGTTGATTCAGGGCGACGAGCAAATCGTGGAAATGAATAACGGTTGCATCTGCTGCACCGTGCGTGGTGATCTGGTGCGTATTCTCGGCGATCTGGCGCAAAAACGTGCAGCGAAGGAAATTAGCTTTGACCGCGTGATTATCGAAACCACGGGCCTGGCCGACCCGGCACCGGTCGCACAAACTTTTTTTGTTGAAGATGACGTTTATGCCAACTATCACCTGGATGCCATTATCACGGTAGTGGATGCGGTGCATGCCATGCAACAACTGGATGCGCATCACGAGGCGCAAGAGCAAGTGGGGTTTGCTGACCGTATTCTGCTGTCAAAAACGGATCTGGTCACACCAGAAGCAGTGAGCGCCCTCTCGGCAAGACTACAGAACATCAACTCCAGAGCCACCATACACAACGTGCACTTTGGCCAAACCGACCTCAGGCAGATTCTGGATATTGATGGCTTTTCACTGGATGCCATTTTGGAAATCGAGCCAGACTTTTTGCGTGATGTTGTTTTTCAAGGCGTACACATGCTCATGAGTGGTGACCATACCACGCAATGGCAGCCTGATGAGCGCAAAGTGTCTACGCTGGTATTCATCGGTACCGACCTCCCTAAAGAACTTTTCACGCAAGGACTCAATTTATGTCTGGTTTAAGCGCTTCTAGTCTCAAAAAACTCCCTGTCACCGTACTCTCCGGCTTTTTGGGCGCGGGGAAAACCACGCTGTTGAATCATGTACTCAATAACCGCGAAGGAAAGCGTGTCGCGGTGATCGTCAACGACATGTCTGAAGTCAATATCGATGCCCAGCTGGTACGCGACGGCGGGGCCGAGCTATCACGTCAGGAAGAAAAACTGGTCGAAATGAGCAATGGCTGCATCTGCTGCACCTTGCGAGAAGACCTGCTGGTCGAGATCACCCGCCTGGCCAAGGAAAACCGTTTTGATTACCTGCTGATTGAAACCACCGGTATCTCGGAGCCCTTACCGATTGCCGAAACCTTCACCTTTGCCGATGAAGAAGGCGTTTCTCTGGCCGACGTGGCGCAACTGGATACCATGGTCACGGTGGTGGATGGCTACAATTTTCTCAAGGACTACAGCTCACAGGAGAGCCTGACCGACAGAGGAGAGTCCCTGGGCGAAGAAGATGAACGCACCGTGGTTGACCTGCTGGTAGACCAGATTGAATTTTGCGATGTGCTGGTATTGAACAAGACCGACCTGATGACACTGGAGGAAATCGCCCGTCTGGAAGGTATCCTCAAAACGCTTAACCCGCGTGCACAGATCCTGCACAGCAGTTTTGGCAAGGTGCCGTTAGAGCGCATCTTGCACACTGGCCTGTTCGACTTTGACCAGGCTGCCGAAGCGCCTGGCTGGCTCCAAGAGCTACGCGGCGAGCATGTACCGGAAACCGAGGAATATGGCATCTCAAGCTTTGTTTACCGTTCACGCATCCCGTTTCATCCGCAACGTTTATGGCAATGGCTGAATAGCGAATGGCCAGGCGTAATCCGCTCCAAAGGCCGCTACTGGATTGCCTCGCGCCCGGAGTTTTGTGCCATGTGGTCACAGGCCGGGGCGGTCACGCGCACCGAGCTGGCAGGCATCTGGTGGGCGGCCACACCCGCGACACACTGGCCCCAGGATGAAGAAAGCCTGCAACATATTCGTTCACGCATGCAGGCTCCTTATGGTGATCGCCAGCAGGAGCTGGTCATCATCGGCATGCAGATGGACAAGGCTGCACTGACGGCGAAATTTGATGCCTGCCTGCTCACGGAAAGTGAGCTTGCACAAGGGATGGAAGCCTGGCGCAAGCTGCCAGATCCCTTTCCACACTGGTCAGTGAATCTACAGGATGAAGACGAGGCTGCGCTGGAGGAGGTAGTTTAATCATGTTGACCAGCCTCCCCTCATCCACCAGCCAAGCGCCTGTCGCTACTATTTGGCCAGACTTTAATCCTATGGATTTACTGTCTATTTTTGAGCGTACACAGCAGATCACAGTGGTACCCCGGCCCGAGCAACCAGCCTTAACACACTACTTGCAACAGGTAAGCGCAAAAATGGCAGGTGGCTTCAGGCTAACACTGCCCCCTGAGCAGGCAAGTCCAGACATGCTGGATCATCAATGGCGATTACCGGAAGCGGCAGGAAAAATGGCCTTGTTGACTGATATCTGCCAATTAGTCCAGCTATATGCCGACCTCATGGATTGCCCGCAGGTAGGCATCCGACTAGAAGTGCTCACGCAAGCCATGTGCCCCAAGTTTCACGTTGATCGCACCGGCATCCGGCTACTTTGTACCTACACTGGCCCGGGGACTGAATGGTTGCAGGACTCTTTTTGCAATAGAGCGGCATTAAAACAGACGCATGCATCGCTTGAAGCCTTTCATTCAGCGCTGATTCTGCATCCGCAAGGCTTGCGACAGGCATCGCAACATGCGCTTGTATTGTTGAAAGGTAGCCGTTGGCAAGGTAATGATCACGCCGGAGTGATTCACCGGTCCCCGCAGATTCCGCCGGGCGTCACACGCGTGGTCCTGGCACTGGATGCGATTTGGTAGCGTTTGCCTCACATAGAGGAGTCACACAAAAGTAACATGCGGTAGCAAACACGTTTATCAATGCCTATCTGGTGTTTTTTTATAGATTTTTCGCATTCAGGGGTATCACTAGCCCTCTATAATCATTTTTATTCAGGCATTTATCGTAAAAAAACCAGGTTGCCAGCGAGAGCGTATAACGAATATCCAGGAACAATTTTTACCAGATTTTTTATATGAAGTACTCACAGGGAAGAAACATCATGATGCACAAAAAAACGATTGCCAGCTTGCTGACAATGATGGTGTTGCCGGCAACTCAAGTGTATGCCGAAGACGCCATGGCGTTAAAAAAAACCAATAAAAGCAATGCAAATCAAACGGATGAAACGGCAGCCAGCGTGGAGCTGGATAGTGTCGTTGTCCTCGGTAAAAAAGAACAAGTGACCACGACAGACAAAGGGCTGGCAGGCTCTGTCGATGTCATCACACGCGAAGAGCTGGAATATGAACATGTGACCGATACGCTGGAGCTGTTTAGCAAAACGCCTGGTGTCGTCCTGTCACGTTACAGTCAGGGCATCGTCAACACCGAAGTCTCTATCCGCGGCTTTAGTGGAGACGGCGAAACACCTAATGCCAAAGTGCTGGTGGATGGCATTCCCTCCAACTTGTTCTCAGGGCTGAGCGAGCTCGATTATTTATTCCCCACCAATATCCAGAGTGCACAAGTGTTTAAAGGCACCAGCGATGCCACCACTGGCCTATTTGCGACCGCGGGCAACTACAAAGTTGAAACGCGTAAAGACGTGGGTAAACAGTTGCAGTTTGGTTATGGCAGTTTTCAAACCCGCGAAATGCAAGGCTACTATGGCGAAAAGCAAGGCGACTTCACGCAAAACTATGCGATTGGCTATCGCAAAGGCAACGGTTTCCGCGATCATACAGAGAACGAAAAAATTGCCTTATCCGGACGCTGGCAAATGGATTTTGAGCAGTCCAGCCTGGCGTTAAGCGCTAAGTATGGCAAATATAACTCGCCTGAAGCCCCAGGCTACATGTCGAAACAGCAGGCGCGCGATGACCGCAGAGGCGTGGCGCCAAATGCGCTGAATGATAGTGGCGAAAAAGAGTTCAAGCATTTAAGCCTGCATTATGACTACTTCTTTAACAACGATGTGGATTTAAGCCTGAAGACCTATTGGCAGAATTTTGATCGTGAACGAAGTGTGCGCTTTATTGGTTCACCTGGGGTTGAAAATCGACAAGAAGATCAAACCTCCACAGGATTGATTGCAAAATTAAACTGGAAAATCAACCCGCAATGGTCATTTGAAACAGGCTACGATATCGAGCATCAGGAAGTCAGTGAATTTCGTCAGCGTTTAACCACCATCCGCCGCGACGCAAAATACGACTTTACGGCACAAGGTATTTACGCAAAGTTTGAGAATACACCGTTAGACTGGCTACGCTGGAATATGGCTTATCGCGTAGACCGACTGAGCAGTGACCCCAAAAATCGTTTTGTGAATAACGGAACGACTTTAGTCACCACATTGTTGGATGACCAAACGATAGTACAACCTAAATTCAATGTATTTGCTAATTTGAGTGCGCAGCAAACTCTGTTTGCGAACGCAGGAAGAAGCTTCCAGACGCCTACCGGAACTGATTTGAATACTCGTGGCGGCACGGTGCCGGTGGATGTAGCCATCAATGACGGCTGGGAAATCGGTCTCAAAAGTGCATGGCATACTGATCTGAACACCCGCTTCTCATACTGGCAACAAAAGGCAGATGATGAATTCATCAATATTGACGGTACCCGCCGCTTGCTTGGCGCCACACGCAGGCAAGGTGTTGATGCCAGCTTCGATTACAAACTCAATGACGCACTCAGCTTCTGGGGCAATGTCTCCAGGGTCTATGCCAAGATCGAAGAGTCGAACGTTCAAAACCCTGAGTTCAGGGGAAACAACATTCGCAGCATCCCGTCCTACACTGCCTCACTGGGTCTGCAATTCGTACCAAACGCAGACTGGATTGCCCGTATTCACATTGACAGTCAGGGCGACTACTACATCAATGAAAGTAATCGCGGTGGCAAATATGGCGGCTATACGCTCACCAATGCCAATATCGATTACAAAACCAGTTGGGGTCGTGTCAGCCTGTTAGCGAATAATATTTTTGATCGTTATTATGAGTATGTCTTCGATTTCAACTCAAACGGCAGTGCAGGAGGCGTTAACTTCGCCCCAGGTGCAGGCCGCAATTTCATGTTGACCGCTACATTGGACTACTGATGACATCCTTACTTTCTGTACAGCAGTTGAGCCTGCAATTTGTAGGTCGCCCCATCTTGAATCAGCTGAATTTAACCGTAGAGGCAGGTCATGTGGTCTCCGTATTGGGCAGTAATGGTGCTGGTAAATCGACCCTGCTAAAAAGTATTTTAGGCTTACATGACAGCGCCGAGCAAACAGGCAATATCCTGATTGCCGGGATTGATATGGCGCAGGACCGGCAGCGGGCGTTGTCCCACCTTGCCTATGTGCCTGAGCAACCTGCTGTCTACGGACATCTTTCAGCCATAGAGAATATCCGCTATTTCTTGAGTCTGGGCCATGTGGGCGAGCAAAAAGAGATTGCTACCTGCCTGACCTTGGCAGGCTTGCCGGAAACAGCCTGGTACCAGCCTTGCAGTGAATATTCCAAGGGCATGAAGCAAAAGGTAATGCTGGCGTTTGCGCTGGCCAAACAGGCAAAACTGCTGTTGCTGGATGAGCCTAACTCCGGGCTGGATCCCCAAGCGACCGAGGAGCTCAACCAGCTGATTGTTCAATGCAAGCAACGTGGCATGGGTGTGCTGGTCGTCACCCATGATGTCCTGTCAGCCATTGGTTTTTCTGACCGCTTACTAATGCTGACACATGGCCAGCTAGCGCCGATAGCGCTGGATCAGTCGACATTCACATTGGATCACCTGCAGAGACTATATCAGGGGCAAGCATGACTTCACTGATCTGGAAAATCGCCTGCAATGAATGGCGCAGGTTATGGCATGCGCGTGTGCCGGTGCTTTTGCTCATGGTGTTAGTGACGCTATGGGCGATTGCTGTACTTGCGGCGCATCATCACTGGCAAGACCATGCACGCACGGTGGCCGAAGTCACGGCACGCAGTCAGCATGACTGGCAATCTCAACCGGACCGTCATCCGCATCGCGTCTCGCATTACGGCGATTTCGTCGCCAAGCCGGTACATCCGCTTAGCGTGATCGAGCCTGGCATACTCGACCAGTCCGGTCATTTGGTTTATCTCGAAGCGCACCGCCTGAACAGCGCCAACTTTAACCCGGCGACCGAAGCCACCACGCTAGGACGTTTTTCATTGATGACGCCAGCCATGATCGTACAGTGGTGGATGCCGCTATTTTTGATCATGATTGCGTATGCCACCGTCACTTCTGACAAAATCACCGGCATTCTGGCTTTCATGCGTGGCAATGGCATCCCTGGCTGGGCAATTGCAGCAGGAAAATGGCTGGCACTGTTTTTACCGCTACTGTTACTTTTGTGCCTGCAAGCACTGTTGACGCTGGCATGGAGTTGGCACAGCGAACAGCTGTCAGTAAGGCTATCGATCATGCTGCTGGCGCAATCGTTATACATCGCTGGCTGGTGTCTGCTGGTTGTCACTGTGTCATGGTTCAGCAGGCAACTCCATAACGCCTTACTGACCTTGCTGCTGCTTTGGGTATGCGTCTGTATTATTTTTCCGCGCGGACTGGCGAATCTGGCGCAGATTAATCATCCCACCCAGCCACGTGCCGAAGCCGAATACCATGCGGAAGCAAAACTAAAAACCATAGGGGATAGCCACAACCCTGACGACCCGCACTTTCTGGCTTTCAAACAGAGCATCCTCAACAAATACCAGGTCAGCCGGATCGAAGACCTGCCAGTCAACTACCAGGGCCTGCTCATGCAGGAAGGCGAACGCCTGACCACGGCCGTTTACCGAGAGCAACAGGCATTGCACGACGCACAACTGGCGGAACAGAATGAAAGTATCCGGCGCTGGTTATGGTTCACCCCGGCATTGGCGCTGCAATATATACAGATGGCAGGTAGCGGCAATGACCTGCCGCACCATCAGGACTTTATCCGGCAATCTGAAGTCCGTCGCTATCAATTAATCCAATACCTGAACCAAATCCATACGTTCAAAGTCCAGCAGCATGACGACAAGAACACGCGTGTTTCTGCAGACTTCTGGAAGAAAGCGCCCCGCCCGCCAATCACCCTGCCCTCCCTCTCAGTAAGTCAGACCAGCATCCTCGCTGGCTTCCTGGTGCTGTTCGGCTGGCTGTTGCTGCCAGGCATACTGCTTTTTAAAGTTTCCCACCGCTTATGAAACATGAATTGACCCTGCTGCTTAAGCAACGCAGCATTATTTCGTTGCTTTTTCTTAGCCTGTTGTTAACGGGGTTTAGCTTGTTTAACGGCTGGCAGAATATCAGCCACATCCACGCCCAGATCAACGAGGCCACACGGGCAGAAAATCTGCGCAAGCCGGATTTTTTCGAGCATCACAGCCATGAAGGACCGTCAGATAGTGATAAAACGATAGATGCCGGAGAGCTGGGTTACTACCTGTTCCACAATATTTACCATGCGCCTGGTGAATGGAGTTTTATTGCCCTGGGTAACCGTCTGGTCATTCCATCTGTGCAACGCATACGTTTACTGGGCTTGCAGGGCCAGCTCTATGATGGTGAGTCGCATCACCCAGAATATGTCATGCTGGGCAGCTTTGATTATGCCTTTTTGCTGGTATTTTTTGCCCCTTTGCTATGCATCGCCCTCATGCATGACCTCAAAGCCAGTGAGCAACAGGCGCAACGCTTGTTGTTCCTGCATAGCCAGGTCAAAGCGCCTCTTCATTTCTGGATTAAACGCGTGTTATCGCGCTGGCTGCTCATCACACTCACCTTTGCGCTACCGGTGTTAGTGTTTGCCGGGCTTTATAAGCTTTCGCTGGCACCATTGTTACGCGTGCTGGCAATCACTGCGCTATACACTTTTTTCTGGGCCGTATTGTGCGCCGCCGTCAGCCTGCGTAAACACGCACTCAATGCCAACTTCAATGCCATGTTGCTGACCAGCATTTGGCTCATGCTCTGTGTTGTGCTGCCTAACCTTTCCCAGCTGTGGCTGCATTATCGTTACCCCGTGCAGGACGGTAGCCAGATCGCCTTGCAGCACCGGCAATGGGTGCATGGCGCTTGGGATTTACCAAAAGAAGACACGCTGACGCCTTTCTATGCATTGTACCCGCAGTGGAAAGACACTCCGCCTGTCACAGGCCGTTTTCACTGGAAATGGTATTTCGCCTTTCAACACATGGCAGATGTCAAACTGCAACCACAGATCGTTGAACGTGAACACACATTGATGCAACGCGATCGTGCGACGGGACTGCTGGCCTGGGTGTTACCAACAGTCTGGGTGCAACGCAACCTGGAAGAGATTGCGCAAAGCAATGTGACGCACTTGCTTGCACATAGAAAACGGATTGAGCGCTTTCATACCGCCTTGCGGCATGCTGCGTACCCGTTTCTATTTGAAGAAAAACCATTGACCGCGCAAGATTTCCAGCACCTGCCAACCTTTGAATCAACAGGGGCTGATTGAACGCTGGTGGTTATTGCAGCACGCCGATATCAGTGGTTGACTCGCCTTGGCGGATAGGCGGTGTCTCTTTTTGCATGAGCACCGTCCCTGCTACCGGTGCATGTAAAGTCTCCAATGGCTGGCCAAAGTAATTTTCTACCCGTCCCACCGCTTGCCCTGCAACCACGGTCTCACCGACCTTGACCAGCGGATAAAAAATGCCGGTCACCGTGCTGCGCACCTCCACTAGCTTGCGATAGAGCACCGGCTTTAACTTTTGCGGCTCAGTGACTATATCCATAGCGCTGCCGTTTACCGCTGACGCATCAAGCATCTCTAAATGACGCATGGCGTTCAGGCACGCCTTTACAATCAGGGCACTATCCTCAGCTGAGCGCTGCCCTAACTGTCCGACTTCCAGCGTCAGCCCTGGTTTGCCTCTGGTTTGCGCTGTATTGGGATAGGAAATGGAATGCGCAGGGTCATGGGGACGCTCGTCGTACAGCACAATCTGCGGTATGCCCAGTGATTTGGCAAATGCCAATGTTTTCTCATCCAGCGCTGCCTGATATATCACCGGAGAATACACATGGGGTAATAACGTCTGGTTGGCACTGCCGGAGTGAATATCAATCAGATAATCGGTCTTGGTGATGATCTGCTCAGTCATAAAATAGGCAATCTGTTCGGTCAGTGTGCCATCCGCACGGCCAGGAAACACACGATTGAGATTTTTCTCATCCACCGGACTCAGGGCAATTCTGCGCCCGTGAAAGCCCTCCAGATTGGCAAGATGTACCAAGACCAATGTGCCATGCAGTTGGTCAGGTCGTATGGTTTGAGCCAATTGCTGCAAAGCAAATATCGCTGGAAACTCGTCACCGTGAATCCCAGCAGTCAGTGTCAATACCGGGCCAGAAAATTGACCATGGATGACCGTGATCGGCAATGCCGTTTGTCCGACGGGCTGCATCCATGCGTGCACGGTTCCTGCCGATACGTGCTCGCCAATGCCAACAAATGGCGCTTGCGCAAATGCAGCTGACAGGTGAGAAACCATCATTATGATAACCAAGTAACGCATTACTGCTCCAAATTGCAACATTGTTGCGAAAATCTGCAATTGTACATGAATCGCAATCATTTCAGACTGCATCAGCACCTCATCAAACTACGTAAAATCATGAGCCGTTTTTACGTGATCACATCAGGGCCATTTTGAAACACATGCGTATAGTGGGAATCATACAAGTACATCAGCACGATGTAATACTTAACAACCAAAAGGAGATTAATCATGTGGACTAAACCAGCTGCTACAGAAA
>OFDC01000148.1_pt1 | contig 70461 bp, 56 predicted proteins | sample 1520941 | NCBI WGS metagenome assembly OFDC01 (sample SAMEA94258168, study PRJEB24077) | hot springs metagenome | biome: Aquatic biome; feature: Water | place: India | collected 2012-12-06 | depth 5 m | reverse complement strand
AAAAAAAGTTAGAAAAAAAGTTAGAAAAAAAGTTAGAAAAAAAGTTAGAAAAAAATCGTGAAGTATTTTGGCATTTTTTAGCGTTATTTGTGGTCATCGTTTGGGGAACAACATTAGCAAGCACTAAGGTGTTGCTGGCGGATATGTCACCTATTCAGATTTTGCTGTATCGGTCGGTATTTGCCTATGTGTTATTGTTTGCCATGTCACCTAGACTGCAAACCTTTAGTAGTGCAAAAAACGAAGTGTTGTATTTTTTGTCGGGGCTGTGCGGTATCACCTTGTATTTTTTGCTAGAAAATACCGCATTGCTATATACCTATAGCAGTAACGCGGCGCTGCTAGTCACAGCATCTCCGTTATTTACGGTGCTGATTGCCAGTTTTATCATTAAAACCCATGCCTTTAGCAAGTTGCTGTTGATTGCCTGTGTGATGGCGTTGGTTGGCGTGGCGTTGGTACTGGCGAATCAGCCGATGAGTTTAACCAATGGCATGCTAGGTAATATTTTGGCGCTATTAAGTGGGTTGGCATGGTCATTTTTTGGGTTTGCTAACAGTGCTATTAAAGATGAACTAAGCCCGATAGTGCGCATGCGTAAAGTGTTTTTGTATGGCATAATCACCGCGTCACTGTATATGCTTGTGACAGGTGAAGCCTTTATCAACCTTCACGCGTTTACGCCCATGAATCTGGCAAATTTGCTGTTTTTAGGTGGTATCGCTTCTGCCTTGTGTTTTGTGTTATGGACCAATGCCAATAAGCATTTGGGCGTGGTAAAAACCTCGCTGTATATTTATTTTATTCCGCTCATTGCGGTATTGTTGGGTGTGGTTTTATTGGGTGAAACAATAACTATCAGCACTATGTTAGGTGGGATTTTGATTGCATTGGCAGTCTTTTTAGCAAATTATAAAAAATCGGTAAGTTAAATGTTTGAAAAAGTGTGTTTTATTGGGCTAGGGCTCATCGGCGCAAGTTTGGCACAAGCCATGCGTGATAAAAAATTGGCCAAATCAATTGTGGCGGTTAGCCGTTCACAAGCAACCATTGACAAAGGTATCAACTACGGACTGCTTGATGCAGGATTTGATGATGCTGCCCTTGCGGTGCAAGGGTCAGACTTGGTGGTAATAGCCACGCCGGTGCAGGCGGTCAAAAAAATTTTTGAACAAATCAAACCCTTTATTACCGATAAAACCATTATCATGGATGTGGGCAGTACCAAAGGCAATATCATTGCAGACGCCAGCGCGGTATTTGGTGAGGATATGCCCAAAGGTTTTGTGCCCGCCCATCCGATTGCAGGGGCAGAAAAATCAGGGATTGATGCGCGTAATGCCAAACTATTTGATAACCATAAAATTATCTTAACGCCCCTAGACACCACTAGCAAACAAGCCGTTAAAAAAGTGATTGCACTATGGGCGCAGACTGGCGCAGAAGTGGTGACCATGCCAGCGGATTATCATGATAAGGTGCTCGCGCGTACCAGTCATTTACCCCACTTGCTAGCCTACAATCTAGTCGCGCAACTAGCCAAGCATAACGACAATATGGATATTTTTCGTTTCGCGGCGGGTGGCTTTCGGGATTTTACCCGTATCGCCGCCAGCGACCCAACCATGTGGCATGATATTTTTTATGCCAATAAAACCGCACTACTCGATGCCATTGATGAATTTAGTGAGCAATTAAGTCGGTTGAAAGCAATTATTGAGACCAATGATTCTGAGCAGATGCTGGGTGTATTAACCCAAGCCCAAGCCGCCAGGCAACATTTTGGACATATGTTAAATAAAACGCCTTATTTGGAAAAACAAGCCATGAAGCAAACTTACGTTATCGCCCCAGCCCAACAATTTGAAGGCAGTCACACCGTCGCAGGTGATAAGTCTATTTCTCACCGTTCAATTATGTTTGGTTCGTTAGCCAAAGGCACCACCACGGTGACAGGATTTTTGGAAGGTGAAGACGCACTCGCTACCTTGCAAGCCTTTCGTGATATGGGCGTAGTGATTGAAGGTCCTAATCAGGGCAGGGTAGTGATTCATGGGGTTGGATTACATGGGTTAAAACCCTCGCATGATCCATTATACATGGGTAATTCAGGCACCAGTATGCGCTTGTTATCAGGTATTTTATCGGCACAAAAATTTGATTCGGTGATGACGGGTGACCCGAGTTTATCCAAGCGTCCCATGGAACGCGTCGCCAAGCCTCTGCGTGAGATGGGTGCCAAAATCCAAACCACGGGCGAAAAAGGCACACCGCCGATTAGCATCACCGGTAATCAAACTTTAACAGGTATCCGCTATGAAATGCCGATGGCATCAGCGCAGGTCAAATCCTGTTTGCTGTTAGCAGGGCTATGGGCACAAGGTACCACCACGGTGATTGAGCCAGAAGTGACGCGTGATCACACCGAGCGCATGCTGACGGCATTTGGTTATCCTGTGACAGTGTCAAAAGTGCACAATGGCAATCAAATTAGTGTGACAGGGGGCGGCGAATTAACGGCATGTGATATCGCAGTGCCTGCTGATATTTCATCTGCGGCATTTTTTATGGTGGCAGGCGCCATCGCCCAACAAGGCAATGTGACCATCAAAAAAGTGGGCATCAATCCCACGCGCACCGGCGTGATTGATATCTTAAAGCTGATGGGCGCTGATTTGACATTGACCAATGAAACCACCGTTGGCGGTGAGCCAGTTGCCGATATCGTGGTGAAATCTTCAAAGTTGCAAGGTATTGAGATTCCTGAGCGCTTGGTGCCACTCGCCATTGATGAATTCCCTGTGCTGTTTGTGGCAGCAAGTTGTGCCACGGGTAAAACCGTGCTACATGGCGCAGCTGAACTGCGCGTTAAAGAATCTGACCGTATTCAAGTCATGGCAGATGGGCTAAAAACCTTAGGAATTGCCTGTACCGTACTCGATGATGGCATCGAAATTGAAGGTCGCGGTGATGTGGCACAGGTGTTTGGCGGTGGTGAGATTGAATGTCACCATGACCATCGCATTGCCATGAGTTTTACTGTGGCAAGTTTGCGCGCAAGCGATACGATTACCATTCATGGTACTGAAACGGTCAATACCAGCTTCCCTAACTTTGCTGAACTGGTCAATAGTGCAGGATTGCAAGTTAAAGTGGTGACTGACTAAACCCTAGGTGAGCTAAACTTGTATCACTTTCGCAAGTCTTTACATGGATGACATGAAAACTAAGATAGACTATGACTTTCTTAGTTTTGACTTTTTTATAAAAAATAAAATTTATCGTTGTGTTAATGAAAAACCCAATCCCCCAAAATCAAATCCTTAAAAGTCAAATCCCCGAAAATCGAACTATTGATATCATCAATAGTGACATTCCGACCCGTGCCGTTGATATTACTGACCATGAAAAACCAGCCGTAGTGACCACTCCCAAAGGCGTATTGACCGCACTGGCTGCTTTTTTGATTTGGGGTTTTTTCCCCCTGTATTTTAAGCTACTCAAAGATTATGATGCGATTGAAATCATTGGGCATCGAATTATTTGGACATTTGTCACGATTTTACTAATCATGACAGTGACCAAAAACTGGCACTGGGTGAAAGTGATTCAAGCCAACCCAAAATGGCTACCTTATACTGCCGTTTCGGGGGCGATTATTTCGGTCAATTGGCTGGTGTACGTGTGGGCGGTCAATCATGATCAGATTTTGGAAGCCAGTTTGGGCTATTATATTGGTCCGTTGATGGGTATTTTACTATCGCTAGTGGTCATCAAAGAAAAACTGCGTCCTTTGCAATGGATGGCAGTGATTTTGGCAGCGATAGGCGTGGCGATTCAGCTGGTCGTGCTGGGTAAATTGCCGTGGGTATCGTTATTGTTGGCGAGTAGTTTTTCTGTGTATGGTTTGATGCATCGCCATACCCCGCTTGACGCGCTCTCTGCGATGTTTATCGAAACGGCGCTATTGGTGCCGGTCTTTATTGGCTGGTTTGCTATGCATGATGTTGCTAGTAGTCAGTTAGATTTTTGGCTGTCGCCATCAATTTTTTTATTGATGATTGCAGGGCCTGTGACCTTGATACCACTCTTAATGTTTAATAAAGCTACCAAAATGGTCAACTTTAGTTTATTGAGCTTTTTAAATTATTTGACCCCGTCGATGATTTTTTTATTGGCGATATTCTTGTATCATGAGCCTTTTAACATTTATAAATTGATTACCTTTGCCTTTATTTGGACAGGCTTGGTATTTTTTAGTTATGATCTAATCAAACAACGAAATACCTAACGAGAGTAAAAATGACTACACCAGAAACTACACAAAAAATTATGCATGAATCGCTATATTCAGCGGCGGATGCCTTACATGCGATTGCAAACGAAAAGTCCAACAATCAGCCAGTCAAACTGACCGGTAATTCAACAGATACGGTATTTGTGAAGGGTCTCAAAGTCGATGCCGTGATTGGCGTGTATGAGTGGGAGCAGCAAATAACCCAACCGTTGATTTTTGATATTGAAATGGTAGGCTGTCAATACCAAGCATCGCAGACTGATAATATTGAAGATGCCATCAACTATAAAAGTGTCAGTGAGCGCGTGGCTGAAGTGAGCATTGCCAACAAAGTGGCGCTGTTAGAGCGGTTAGCGCAATTGGTCGCTGAAATGATTTTGGCAGAATTTGCCCCAGAAAAAGTCACAGTGACGATTCACAAACCCACCGCCATCAAACAAGCCGATAGTGTCGGGGTTAAAATTACCCGTTTTCAGCAAAATTAATTAGCCTAAGCAAAAAATATGTTTATTTGAGCATTTGAGTATGAGTGTACCACCGCGTGATGTCATAGTCATCGAAGCCTGCGTTTTGTCGTTAGCCAGTAATGTCAAACAACCTTATTATTTACAAAAAGCCAAAGACTGGCTGCAAAACTTTGGCACTTTGACCCTCAGTGCGATTCATCCTAGTGAAGATATCCGTATCGATAACAATTTACACGATGACTTAAACAAGCCAACACCCAATACACCGGTTTATTTTAACCAAGTGGCTTATTTAGCATTTGCGCAGCCAATCGATTATTGGCAATGGCTACAACTCACCAAGCAGTTTGAACAGCAACAAGACAGACTTCTGTACCAAAAACCCGCTGTTACGTTAGACATTGATATCATTGCGGTAAAATGCCTGCATCAAATTGACAATATCGACCAAAGCCTCGATGAAAAAGGCAATCGATTCGTACTATTTGCTAAATCAGCAAACCAGTGGTTAGGCATCCGCCGGCGTTTTCCACTAGCTTGTTATGACCAGGTAGGGATATTGGATTTATCAAAAAATATCGATTTGTCCTTTATCCGAAGTTTTTAATCCTCATCGCTATCACTATTACTATCACTGCCACTGTCAATGCCCAATTTTTTCATACGGTAGCGAAGTGAGCGAAACGTTGTATTTAACAGTTTAGCGGCTTGGGTGCGATTCCAACCACTGTGGTTGAGCGCTGCGATAATGACTTTGCGTTCTTGATTCATCAAATATTCTTCAAGCCCTTCGGCAGGCAGTTGACCTTCTTCAGCGGGGGGGTGGGCTAAATTATGCGCATTGATACCCCCTATAGGCGCATCTAAGGTTAACATTTCATCGGTTAACGCTTCATGGTTGGGTTGGGGTGTAGGCGCAAGTTGAATATTGGGTTTGACTTTATAACCACTTGCAAACAAGTTGCTGCTATAGGAAGTATTGATGGGGCTGCCTACGGCGGATTTAGGCTCGGCTAATGGCACAACTTTTGGCGCGCTCGGTTGACTCGGGGTTGATAAGACGGGGTGATTGGGGTTTTCTATGATTTCATGAGTTTTTTGGATTTCATGGGTTTTTTGGATTTCATGGATTCTATGAGTGTCAGGCGATAAGTTGGCGGCTGATAATGGCAAATTCAAATGATGGGCTTTAATCACATTAGCATCAGCTAGAGTAATCGCGCGCTCTAAGATATTTCTTAATTCACGCACGTTGCCTGCAAAGTGATGGTTTGCCAATTGAACCGCGGCTTCATTGGATAATGTCGGTGGCTGCGCTAGTCCCCAATCGTCTGCAATCAAAGCGATAAAATGATTGGCTAACAGTAAGATATCATCGCGCCGTTCATTGAGACTTGGTAATTTTACTTCAATCACGTTGATGCGATAATATAAATCTTGCCTAAATTCACCCGTTTCGACAAGCTTAGCCAAATTTTTATGGGTAGCGGATAAAAGACGCACATCCACGGCAATCTCTCGGGTGCTCCCAATGGGGCGGATTTTCTTTTCTTGTATCGCGCGTAATAATTTGACTTGCATGGAAATCGGCAAATCCGCTACTTCATCCAAAAATAGCGTGCCGCCATTTGCTTGTTGGAATAACCCTTCTTTGTCTGCGGTAGCCCCCGTAAAGCTGCCTTTTTTGTGCCCAAAGAACTCGCTTTCCATCAACTCTGATGGGATGGCGCCGCAGTTAACAGGCACAAAATTGGCAGAGCAGCGCGGGCTTAAATCATGAATAAGCTTGGCAACGACTTCTTTACCGGTGCCCGATTCTCCCCACAAAAATACGGGCGCTTGGCTACGCGCCAATTTTTGGATGGTGGTTTTGAGCTGGGCAATGGCGTTAGATTGTCCGATTAGGCGATTGCTGAAAGGATCATAGACTTCTTTACAATTGAGTTTATGGGCATTTTCCGCCACCTTTAAGGCGTTTTCGACCAACTGGCGCAGCCGCGACAGCTCAAGTGGCTTGTTGACAAAATCAAAGGCACCAAATTTTAACGCTTCAATCGCCAAATCCATACTACCGTGGGCGGTAATCACTGCCACGGGGGTTTTGGCATAATTTTTACTGATAAATTTAACGATATCTAGTCCTGTCCCATCAGGAAGTTTGAGATCGGTTAAGCAAAAATCAAAATTATACGCTTGAAGATGGCTGATGCCAGTGGCATAGTCATAGGCGACTTTGGATTCAATGCCCATTTTTTTGAGTGTCATCTGCATCAAGCGACACAAATCTACTTCATCATCAATAATCAGCGCTAATGCCATACAGATGCAACACCTTTAACACAAAGTAATTAGACGGGATTATAACACTTCGCTCATTTTATCGTCAGTAAGCTATGGCAAACAAGCTAGTGCATACGTTATGGCGGGCTAAATTATCATAGTCCAGTTACTTGCTAGTCTCTGACTCACAAGCACCCTTGGTGATACTTATGGCATTGTTCGGAGCATTGTTGGTCACATTAACGCTATTACTCGCCATACAAGCGTTGCCATAGGTTTGATAGTGCACGATGCCATTATTGATAGTTTTGACGCAGACAGGATCATATTGCATGGTGCACATCATCTCAGGTTTCTTGATGGGCTGAGGCTTAGGTGTGTGGTTTTGCTGAGCTGGGCTAACAGCTTGGCAGCCAAATAAACTTAATGAAAAGCATAATGGGGTAAAAAACTTGAACATAGCATTTCCTTATTGTGTTCAGTAGGTGATACAAGCGGCATTGAGTATACCAAAACTGTGTAAAATCATCCCCAATAATAACCCGTTTGCCAAATTATTATTGCTACTAATTATTATTGCTACTATCTGTTACCAAATTTTTAAAACGTAAACGGGTAAAGCCATGCGCCAGCCGCTGCACCCGTAACAAAGCTATCGTATTAAAAGAAAATTTTGTAGAAAGTTTTATTGATAACTTTTTTTTATACGCGTCAGTCAAATTTACTTGTTATCCCGCGTAAAATTATTTTGCATAATTAATTATATTTATGGTAATTTAATTATCATTTTTTTAATTTATAACTGTCTTAGCTAATTGTCAGTTGTGGATTGAGAATCCAACCGAACCGCTTGAGGAGAGTGTATGCAAATTGGTGTACCAAAAGAGACTGCATTGTATGAAAATCGGATTGCGATTACCCCCGATACCATTAAAAAGTTCATCAAGTTGGGTCACAGTATTGTGGTCGAACGCGATGCAGGTAAAGGTTCGTTTATTACCAATGATGCGTTGGAACAAGCAGGGGCGCAAATTGTTGATGATGCGATCTCAACAAGTGATGTGGTGCTCACGGTCAATAGCTTACCGATTGAAAAAATCAACCAGCTAAAACATGAAGCGATTGTTATCGGTATGATGAATCCGTATCGCAATGCCAATTTGCAGGACTATGCCAATCGCCATGCCAAAGTATATGCCATGGAGCTATTGCCACGAACTTTGTCGCGGGCGCAGAACATGGACGTGCTGTCATCCCAAGCCAACTTGGCAGGTTATAAAGCGGTGATTTTGACTGCCAACCAGTTTGGTCGTCCTTTCCCGATGTTTATGACATCGGCAGGCACGGTGAAACCTGCGCGTATTGTTATCCTAGGCGTGGGCGTCGCGGGTCTACAGGCGATTGCAACGGCGCGTCGTTTGGGTGCGGTGGTAGAAGCCAGTGACTTACGTCCCACCGTGCGTGATCAAGTGGAATCCGTCGGTGGTAAATGGCTTGATGTCCCAATGAGCGAAGAAGAAAAAGCCAAAGCCAAAGACACAGGCGGCTATGCTTGGACACCGTCTGAGCAGTATATCAAAGACCAAGCTGCAGTTGTGGACAAAGCGGTATCTCAAGCGGATATCGTTATCACCACCGCACAAGTACCAGGACGTAACGCACCGCGTCTAATCCACCAAGCCACCATCAATAAGATGAAGTCAGGTTCGGTGATTTTGGATATGGCGGTAGAAACTGGTGGTAACGTGGAAGGCTCAGTGGTCGGACAAAATATCATCACCCCAAACGGTGTCACTATCATGGGTGTGCCCAATATTCCATCGACCTTGGCGGCGCAGTCATCGGCATTGTATGCCAATAATTTATATAACTTTTTTGCAACCTTGATGGATGACAATAAAGTGTTTGCGCTCAATCCAGAAGATGAAATCCAAAAAGCCTTGCTGGTTACTAGCCAAGGTCAAGTATTGTTAGCCAGTCGCTAACCTAATTTTCATTTAATTTTACCTATCGAGGTTAGGAGGTTTTATGCTATTGACCCTATTAGCGTCTGCGACATCTGCCACCCCATTTGTGGCAATCTTTAGTATCTTTGTGTTGGCTATTTTTGTCGGTTATTACGTGGTGTGGGGGGTAACACCTGCACTGCATACCCCGCTCATGGCAGTGACCAATGCGTTATCCAGTATTGTCATCGTCGGTGCCATGCTGCAGACCGTCAGCATTGATGGCGATATGTTTACCCCGACAAGTCTTTTGGGTGCGTTTGCGGTATTTTTAGCCAGCATCAATATTTTTGGTGGTTTTGCGGTGACCGAGCGTATGCTTGCGATGTTTAAATCCAAAGATAAAAAAGCCAAAGCTGAGCCAAACAAAGAAGGAAATGCTTGATGAATGAGAATATGAATTGGGTCGCCCAGCATGCAGATTGGTTTTATTTGATTGGTGCGGTGCTGTTTATTTTAACCTTACGGGGTTTATCAAGCCCAAAAACCGCCATCCGTGGTAACCGTTTTGGGATGATGGGTATGGCGCTTGCCATTATCACCACCTTCTTTTTGGCACCAAGCCCTGTATTCGTCTTGATTGTGGGTGCAATGGTGCTAGGCGCTGTGGTCGGTACTTGGAAAGCACGTACTGTTGCCATGACACAAATGCCAGAAACCGTGGCTTTGATGCACTCACTGGTCGGTTTGTCAGCCGTTGCTATTGCGTTAGCTAGCGTATTACATACGGGCATCGAGCATAGCACCATCGCGCGGTTTGAGTTGTTCGTGGGCTGTTTTATTGGTGCAATTACCTTCTCAGCGTCACTGTTTGCTTTTGGTAAATTGGCGGCAAAAAGCTGGGCAAAGACGCTTAAAGGCAGTTGGGTAAAACCTGTCCAAGCGCTATTGTTCATCGCCATGATTGCGTTTGGTATCATGTACTTTACCACCCAATCGATGCCAGCGTTTTATGCGATGACCATTTTGGCTATTATTTTTGGTTGGATGTGGATTGCACCGATTGGCGGCGGTGATATGCCTGTGGTGGTATCTTTGCTTAACTCATTTTCTGGGTGGGCGGCAGCCGGTATCGGTTTTACCCTAGGTAACTCAATGCTGATTATCGCAGGGTCGCTGGTCGGTTCATCTGGGGCGATTTTGTCCTACATTATGTGTAAAGCCATGAACCGTTCACTGCTCAACGTATTGTTTGGCGGTATGTCAAGCAGCTCAGCCGCTGCGACAGAAGAAGATACGGGACCCAAAACTTACCGTACAGGCTCACCTGAAGATGCCGCCTTTATGATGGAAAACTCTAGCAGTGTCGTCATTGTGCCAGGTTATGGTATGGCGCAAGGTCGCGCGCAAAATGCGGTAAAAGAGCTTTATGAAATGCTTAAAGAAACAGGCGTGGACGTGCGTTTTGCGATTCACCCTGTGGCAGGTCGTATGCCAGGTCATATGAACGTACTATTGGCTGAAGCAGATGTGCCGTATGAAGATATCTTAGAAATGGATGAAATCAACTCCGACTTTGCCGGTACTGACGTTGTGCTGATTATCGGTGCCAATGACGTGGTCAACCCAGCGGCAAAAGACGATCCAAACTCACCGATTTTTGGTATGCCAATTCTTGAAGCAAATAAAGCGCAAACCGTGATGGTCATCAAACGCTCAATGAGTGCCGGCTACGCAGGTCTTGATAATAGCTTGTTCTACATGGACAAAACCATGATGATCTTTGGCGATGCCAAAAAAGTGGTGGAAGACATGATTCGCCATATCAATGGCACAGGTCACTAAGTTTTTGTAACTTCAATCAACCCTGACTAACCAGTTTAGTCAGGGTTTTTTATTTGCTATAATCAGGCGGATATCACAAGGAAAATTCATGAATTTATTACTTCGTTATCTTATCTTATGCTTGATGCTAAAATCCGATAAAGCAAAGTCATCTAAACCAAGCTATAGCGATGCGATCATCCGCCACTACCGGATTTTGCCGCATGATATGGGGTTTCGTCATCATGTGCCTAATTATCGCTATTTAAGCTTTATTGAGCTTAACATCCAGCAGTGGCTGATGCAGCAGCGCCCAACGGACAAGCTAGGTTGGGTGATTGCATCGCAACAATTAACTTACATCAAAGAAAGTTTTTTGTTTGATAAATTGGCGCTTCGCAGTCAATTATTGGCTTGGGATAAAAAATACCTGTATTTTCGCCACGAGTTTTGGGTGAAAAATGACTTGTGTGTGGTGGCACTGACCAAAATTGTATTGATGTTAGATGGGCAAGTGCAACCGACCCGCGTCATTGTGCAGCAAGATGAACAAGCTCATCCTGTCATCAACACCTGGCAAGACAATCTTAACGAAATCAAAAAACTCACCCCCATCAAATAACTGGAGCAAAATATGTCCCTCAAATGGAACGACACGTTAGAAATTGCCATTCAACTTTCTGAAAAATATCCTGATGAAGACGTGCAATATATTCGTTTTACCGATTTGCATCGGTATGTGACGCAGTTAGAAGAATTTAGCGATGACCCAACCAAATCCACCGAAAAACAATTAGAAGCGATTCAAATGGCTTGGCTAGACGAACTGGATTAAGCTGAAGGCAATATTTGGCTTAACAGTATTTAGTTTAACAGTAAGTTTTGTAGTATTTGCTCATAAATTGCGGCAAGTTTTCCCAAATCTTCGACTGCTACACACTCATCAATCTGGTGGATGGTGGCATTACGCACGCCAAGCTCAACCACTTCAGGCGACCTATTGTCAACGTTCAACGTTGCGATAAAACGACCATCTGAGGTGCCGCCTGTGGTTGAAAGCTGTGTATCTGTTCCGGTCACGGCTTTAATCGCGGATTGACAGGCGCTGACGAGTTTGCCTTGCGGCGTCAAAAATGGGTTACCCGATAGTTTCCAATCGATGTGATAACTGGCTGCACCGTCTTGAAAATGCTTATCAAAAATCGCATGAGTGGTTGCTTTAAGTTTCTCATCGTTGGTCTCAGTTGAAAAACGAAAATTAAACTCAGCGCTTAACGTTGCAGGAATCACATTGTTAGCCCCAGTGCCTGCATGAAGGTTGGATATTTGCAGGGTGGTGGCAGGAAAGTACGCATTGCCATTGTCCCAAGTTTGGCTACAAAGCTCGGATAGGGCTGGCAAAGCATAATGAATAGGGTTTACTGCCAAATGCGGGTAGGCAACATGGCCTTGTTTGCCGGTCACCGTCACAACAGCGCCAAGCGAGCCACGGCGACCATTTTTGATGATATCGCCCAAGCTGTGAGTGCTAGAGGGTTCGCCAATCAAGCAATAGGTGATTGGTTGGTTGCGCGATTGCAATGTTTCAACCACTTTGACTGTACCGTTGATTGAAGGACCTTCTTCATCAGCGGTGATTAAGAAAGCAATTGAGCCGTGGTGATTGGGGTGGTGGGTGACAAAATTTTCAACAGCGACAGTAAATGCCGCAATCGCTGTTTTCATGTCTGCAGCACCACGCCCATACAGTATGCCATCTTTGATAGTAGGCTCAAATGGCGGATAGGTCCATTGGCTGACATCGCCTGTGGGCACGACATCGGTATGTCCTGCAAAACATAATACCGGCGCCTGCGCCTGCCCACGACCTTGACGGATTGCCCATAAATTTTTGACTTCTGCTTCGCGTCCTGTTGCGCCTTTTTCACCAAAGTATAAAAACTCACAATCAAAGCCGAGGTGGTTAAGCCGCTCAGCCAGTATATTTTGACAGTTAAGGTCAGTCGGCGTCACTGATGGCTCGCGCATCAGCTGTAAGCTTAGTGCTAAGGTTTGCGCTTGAAGGTGGTCTAAATCAGTCGCTTTACTGGCATAATCAGTCATTGTGGTTTCCTCAAAATCTCTCAAAAATCTCGCTTATTTGCGCTGCATATTAGCATAAATTAGCGCCTTAGCGGGTCGCATTGTTCGCAATCGCTCAGGATTTTGGCTACAATACGCTTTTTTTCTCACTGCGCTTTTTTTCTTACTGTGCTTTTTTCTCACTGGGCTTTTTTGTGTTTTCTGCGAATGTTACTGGGGACGTGTGGTATCGCTGAATATCTCTACTTTTTTCATGGGCATGAGCGTGTGTTTTTCGTTAATTTTGGCGATTGGGGCACAGAATGCGTTTGTGCTTAAACAAGGGCTAAAACAACAATTTGTGTTTATCGTGTGTTTGATTTGCGCGTTATCCGATGCGGTGTTGATTACCGGTGGCGTGTTTGGCTTTGGCAAGCTGATTTCGCAATTTCCGCTAATTATCACCATCGCAAAATACGCAGGGGCGTTGTTTTTAATTGTGTATGGTGCTCGAAGTTTTATTGCGGCTTATCAATCAAACCAATCGCTCGTGGCGCAGGGTGAAGACGTTGGTAATTTAAAACAAGTGATTGCCATGTGCTTGGCGTTTACTTGGCTCAATCCCCATGTGTATTTAGATACGGTGATTTTGCTTGGGACGATTGCGTCACAGGTTACCGATAAATTGGCGTTTGCGTTGGGTGCAATTTTATCATCGTTTATCTTCTTTTTTAGTTTGGGTTATGGTGCGCGTGTGCTGCAGCCGCTATTTGCCAAACCACTGTCTTGGAAAATTCTTGATATCCTCATCGGAGTTGTGATGTGGGGGATTGCGGCAAGTTTATTACTGGCTAATTAGCCCATCTTTTCTCATCCAAGTGGCAATGGAGAAGCGTTCACGATGGGTGATTGCGACTTGATGGACTAAGTTACTATTAAAAATCACCAATCTATTACCTTGGGGCTGTAATTGTTGCTGTATGTCATGCTGGTCAATAACGATAATTTCACCGCCATCGTGCGCGCCCCAACCTTCATTGAGATAAAAAACTGCCGATAACACACGTTCATCACGCCCTTGCGGATTGTCTGAATGCCACTGATAACCAAACCCTGCAGGGTAGCGGGCATAATGGGCTTCACTACGGCGAATGCCTGTGTATAAGGTTTGATTAAAAAATTGCGCCAGCTCATTAATCGCTTGTAGATATTGCATACCAATCGGACAGCGCTCATCAATCCAGCGGGTGCTATCCCCGCGAATGCTAGTGACCCGCTCACCTTGCGTCAAATTGGCGGCTTGATAGTCAATCAAGCCACTCTCTTTTTGTAGCGCCTGAAAAAAATTGACGTCAAAACAGTCATCTAGCACGATAAATCCGTCATTAACCAGTCCGTCAAGCTGTGCGTCATTTATTTTTTCAAACCAGTTGGGCAGGATAAAATTCAACTCTGGCATGTGCGCTGTGTTTCCTTCAGCATTGTTTAAACATTTAACTGGGCAATTTTTAGCAAAAACTTGTAGCAAAAACTTCGCCAATTTTTGATAGCTATGCTACCATACCTGCTAATTTGTTTACGAAAAATTTATTATGAATTATCAACACAGCTACCACGCGGGCAACTTCGCTGATGTGGTAAAACACGTTTTATTACTCCAATTACTTGAGATGATGAGCGCCAAGCCAAAACCTTATTATATTTTGGATGCGTATGGTGGTCGCGGTTTGTATTCACTGGCCAGTGATGAGGCGAAAAAAACGGGTGAAGCCATCCATGGCATTACCAAACTACTGGCACAAGATAATAGCCAAGCGCCACAGGCGGTGCAAACCTATCTACAAGATATTGGCTACGCCAAAAAATTCTACGATAAGCATGTGTATCCAGGTTCGCCTTGGTTTATTGCCCATCACATCGAAAAACAACAAGACGCTCACCCAGAGATTAACAATCGCGCCGAAGCTTTTGAATGGAAAGCCAGCGAGTTTGATGCGCTCAACTACCAACTGCACCAATTGCCCATTGGCGTGCAACATCGCAATGCCTATGAAGGGATTTTGGCGGTGCTACCGCCGCAAGAAAAACGTGGTTTGATTTTAATCGATCCTCCCTTTGAACAGGAACACCGTGATTTTAGCGCATTGGTAGATTTGTTGGTCAAAGCGCATAAAAAATGGTCAACCGGGGTATTGGCGCTTTGGTACCCCATCAAAAATAACGATGCGGTTGAGCTGTTTTACAAAAAAATGAAACGCACCGAAATCCGCCGTCAGCTGATACTTGAGCTAAATATTTTCCCACCCGATTTGCCGATGGGCTTAAATGGGACGGGCATGTTGGTGATTAACCCACCGTGGCAATTTGATGCTAAAGCCGAAGAGATTTTGCAATATCTACAGCCAATTTTGCAGCATCCTGAAAGCCCACAAATGAGTGTGGAGCAGCGCACCAAAGTACAATGGTTGGTTGGCGAATAATGTCACACTTGGCGGGTTAAGCGGTCACAAAAGCCGCCAAATTTTGCAATTTTTTACCGAGCTCGATGCACCTAGCAACAGACGATTTATTACAGACGACCTGCAAAAGACAACCTGCAAGGATAATCAATGAATAACGACAATAATAACCAACCAACCCTTATCAAGACGCCCATCGACGCATTACAACAGCCGCCACCGGCTCAGGATATCAATCCAATTCAGCTTGAGCATCAGCGTAACCGTGAATTGGCAGAAACCGATGACTATGATGGGCTCACCTTTGAAGTCATTGAAAATGCGCGTGTCGCTGACAAAACGATTGCGCAAAAAGGTGTTTATTTAATTCCCAATACATTTACGCTATTGTCGCTGCTTGCGGCATTTTATTCGATTACCCAAAGCGCGTTGGGGGAAGGGCATTATATGCGTGCCTGTGTGGCGATTTTTATCTCGGCATTGCTAGATGGGTTAGATGGTCGGGCGGCAAGGTTGTTCAATGCACAAAGTCCCTTTGGCGAGCAACTAGATTCGCTAGCTGACTGCATCGCGTTTGGACTTGCGCCTGCGTTATTGATTTATCATTATGCGTTAGAGCCGTTGGGGCGTATTGGTATCGCTTGCGCCTTTGTGTATGCTGCCTGTGCGGCGCTGAGACTGGCGCGTTTTAATGTACAAATTGGTGTCGTTGATAAAAAATACTTTGTCGGGGTAGCAAGTCCGTTAGCCGCTATTTTAGTCACCACGTTTGTGATGGTGCATATGGATTGGCAAGTTGAATTGCCGGTGACCAGCCCTGCTTTTCAAATCTTGGCAGCCATTTGGGTGGTGGTTGCCGGCTTTTTGATGGTGAGTAATTTAAAATACTATAGCTTTAAAGAGTTTGATAAAAAGCGTGTCCCCTTTGTGGCACTCATCTTGATTGTGTTTGCGCTCGGTATCGTGCTGTATAATATTCCTGCAGGATTGCTCGCGATTAGCGTGATTTACGCCTTATCGGGTCCAGTAACTGCGGTTTGGAGCAAGCTTAAACGCAAACCTGTTTAGAGAAAAAATGCAGGCAGAATTTGCTAGTGAAGTGCAAAATATTGCAGCGATTGCGACCGCTAACGGGGGCAATCCATCACAAGCCGTTGCTATGCAATATCATGGTTTAGTCACGCCGTATTGTATGGGTGTGGCACCGACATTGTTTAGCCAGTTCTAAGTTTAGCCAGTTCTAAATTGGCGATAGCCTGAAGCTATAGCCAATTAACCAACACGCACTTAACTGATACCCATTTAATAAAGCCTGTTTATCAACAGGCTTTGTCATTAGACAGGTTACTTTATAGATTATTACAATAGTTGATTAAGATAGCTGGTAAAGTTTGGGCAGTTTACCATGGGGTAAAATAACACCGGTCAAAGCATGATATTTTGATATTACGGTCGACATTTGGCGGTGAGTTAACTGCTAAATCATGCGTTTTATGCTATAATTATTCCTTTTTACTATCCTAAAATATAACGTCATCTGTGTTACTTTTTTAAAGGTTTTGATTGGGGTTTTTTGCAACTTTTGGTCAAAATTGCGCATTGCCTGTACATTGAGCAGTGCTTTTAAGTTAGCCATCGCCTTGAAAAGTAAAATAAATAAGATGGCTCATATTTAAGTAGCTTGATAAAAGGAGCGTGCATGTCCACCGATTCCGTTAGCCCCATTGGCATCGTCGATGAATTAAAACAATCTTATCTCGACTATGCCATGAGCGTAATTGTCTCCCGTGCTTTACCTGATGTGCGTGATGGGCTCAAACCTGTCCATCGCCGTGTGTTATACGCGATGCATGAATTATCAAACGACTTTAACAAACCTTACAAAAAATCGGCGCGTGTGGTCGGTGATGTTATCGGTAAATACCACCCACATGGCGATACCGCAGTGTATGACGCGATTGTGCGTTTGGCGCAGCCGTTCTCAATGCGCTATATGCTCATCGATGGTCAAGGTAATTTTGGTTCAGTGGATGACGACCCCGCCGCAGCGATGCGTTATACCGAAGTGCGCATGCAAAAGCTTACCCACCAAATGCTGGGTGATTTGGATAAAGACACTGTGGATTGGGAACCAAACTATGATGGCTCGGAGCAAATGCCAAGCGTCATGCCAGCCCGTATTCCAAATTTACTTGTCAATGGTGCCACAGGGATTGCGGTGGGTATGGCGACCAATATGGCGCCACATAATCTGACGGAAGTGATTAATGCGTGTTTGGCGTATGCCGATGATCCGCACATCTCTGGTGAAATGCTTATGCAGTACATCACCGGTCCTGATTTCCCAACAGGCGGTATCATTTATGGTCGCTCAGGCATTGTCGATGCTTATCGCACCGGTAAAGGTCGCCTGCATTTGCGCGGCAAATATCACATCGAACCGATGAGTGAAACGGGCGCCAATAAAGAACGTGAACGTATTGTATTTACCGAAATTCCCTACCAAACCAATAAAGCAAAACTGATTGAAAAAATCGCCGAATTGGTACGCGATAAAAAACTTGAAGGCATTAGCGAGATTCGCGATGAGTCAGATAAAGATGGGATGCGTATTGCCATTGACTTAAGACGTGGTGAAAACGCGGAAGTTATCGTTAACAACCTATTTATCCAAACGCCTTTAGAATCAAGTTTTAGTATCAACATGGTTGCCTTAGATGAAGGTCAGCCCAAAATCATGACGTTGCGTGATTTGATTGCCGCTTTTGTGCGTCACCGCCAAGAAGTTGTCACTCGCCGTACTATTTTTGAACTCAAAAAAGCAAAGGCGCGTGGTCATTTGCTCGAAGGACTAACGATTGCCCTTGCCAACATTGATGGTATTATTGATACTATCAAGGCATCGGCAAACCGCCAAGCAGCCCGCGATAACTTACTGACCAATACTTGGCAGTCAGGTGGCGTGATTGCTATGTTAGAGGCAGCAGGCAGTCATTCGATTCGCCCTGATGTGATTGAAGGCGAAGACCTAAACGCCCCCTATGGACTGATTGATGACAACCAACATTATCGTCTGTCGCCTGACCAAGTCAATGCTATTTTAGATATGCAGCTGCACCGTTTAACAGGGCTAGAGCAAGACAAGCTACAGCAAGAATTCAAAGAAATCTTGGCACTCATTGCCCAATTACAAAGCATTTTGGATAACTTTGAGCAATTAATGCAAATAATCAAAGAAGAATTAATCCAAATCCGTGATGATTTTGGCGATGCACGCAAAACCCAAATCGTCGATAGCCGCAGTGACTTTAGCCGTGCGGATTTGATTCCTGAACAAACCGTTGTATTGACTGTTTCACGCACGGGCTATGCCAAAACCCAGCCTATTAGCGACTATATTGCCCAAAAACGCGGTGGCAAAGGCAAGTCAGCCACTGCCATGAAAGCAGACGATGTCATTGACCATATGGTGGTCACATCCACACACAACAACGTGATGATTTTTACCGATCGTGGCCGTGTATTTGGGTTACAAGTGTTTGAAGTGCCTATGGCCAGCCGCGGTTCGCGTGGCCGTCCGATGGTCAATCTGATTGCACTCGATGCCGATGAAAAAGTCACCGCCATCTTGCCCGTGACCGAAGACGACAAGCAAAATGACAATAGATATGTGTTCTTTGCAACCGCATCGGGTATGGTAAAACGCGTCCAATTGTCACAATTTAAAAACCTTCGCGCCAACGGACTTCGCGCCATCGAACTCAATGACGGCGATAACTTGATTGGCGTTGCCATTACCGATGGCGAGCAAGATATCATGTTATTTTCTAATGAAGGTAAAGCCATTCGCTTTAATGAAAGTAAAATCCGTGCGATGGGTCGTACCGCAAAAGGGGTACGCGGTATGCGGGTGACGCTACTGGCCAATCAAGGCATTGAAGACGACGACACCGAGCTTGAAGACGATAGCCAAGATGACCAAGACAATGACAGTGTCGTTGCGGTTAGTCGTGTGGTATCCTTGGTTGTTGCCCCACAGCAAGGCGAGATTTTATGTGCTTGTGAGCGCGGCTTTGGCAAACGTACCCCTGTCTCTGATTTCCCTGTCAAAGGTCGTGGCGGTAAAGGTATTATCGCCATCAAAACCACGGCGCGTAATGGCGAGCTGGTGCAGGCATTAGCGGTAACCGATGCTGATGATATTGTGCTAATTTCTGATGCAGGCACGCTGGTGCGTACCCCTGTTGGACAAATCGCGCAGACAGGTCGGAATGCACAAGGGGTTACCCTGATTCGTATTTCACCAGATGAATCATTGGTTTCCATCGCTTTGGTTGAAGGCGGTAGTGAAGATGAGCTGGACGAAGATAGTTTAGAGGCAGCATTGGCTGACAATATCGCGCAAGACAGCGCTGATTTACCAGACAGTGCGGATTTGCACAGCGCTGATTTACAAAACATCGAGTTGTCTGAAGCGCTGCAGCAAGATGGTTTGCTAGAAGCCGATGCACAACAGCTAGATGACTAATTTGTAGCCTTGCTATTTGTAACCTTGCTTTATCAAACCAGCTTATCAATCAATAAGCTGGTTTTTTTCGATCAATTCTACAATTTCGCAACAGCCAGCAAGTTTAAAGCCTTATAAAATTTAAAATTACCTTGTTCCAACAATCCTATTACATTAAAAGACGAGTATACCCATGTCAAAAATGCATCTACACCACCTTGAAAAATCACGTTCATTTCGTATTCTTTGGCTATTAGAGGAATTAGAGCTGCCTTATCAGTTGACCAAGTACGAACGCCATCATGGTTTGGCACCCAAGTCTTTGCAAAAAATTCACCCGATGGGTAAGGCACCTATTTTGCAAGATAATGGAAAAACGCTGATTGAATCTGCCAATATCATTGAGTATTTGATTGATAACTATGACCAGTTAAGCGACCAGCAAGATGCACAGCCCTTCTCACAACTGGTGCTGAATAAAAAATTTCGCCCAGATTATGGCAGTGAGGCGTATGAGCAGTATCGATATTGGCTGCACTTTACCGAAAGCTCGTTGATGCCCTTGCTTATTATCCGTCTAATATTTGCTACCATGATAGAAAAATCACCGATAGGTATCAAGCAAGTGGCAAAATTACTCAAATCGGGGATAGACAAATCTTATCTGAATCATTCATTAACCGAGCAGCTCAAAATGCTAGATAAGCATTTGGGTAGCAATGAATGGCTTGCTGGTAACCAATTTAGCGGCGCTGATATACAGCTGGAATTTGGCATAAACGCCATGCTAGAAACCCATAGTTTAGAGGCAAAATATGCCAACATTCACAATTGGTTAAAAAAATGCCAAGCTCGCCCAGCTTATCAAAAAGCAGTTGATAAGTGCTGATGGTTGACTGTCAAGCGATTTAACGCTTTTATTGCTTTACTTTGCTGATAAATTTACTATACGGTCAGAAAAAACAGTTGTTTTTTTTACCTTTATTTCATAGCTAAATACCTATTAAAAATTAGCGAAAATACATAAATATTTTTTTCATGTAAAATATTGCTATCGCTATTTGTGACAATCTTTTGTGTCTAATAGTTGAATACTTTGAGTCGCTTACAACCTAGCTCCATTCTAGGTTATTTCCATGGATGGATGCCATTGCCAGAAGGAACGAAAAATGCAATATCAGTATTTTAAAGACCCTGATAGTCAAGAAACCCAAGAATGGCTTGACGCCTTTGATTCGGTGATCAAGTCAGCGGGAAAAAAACGCGCCACTTTTTTACTAAAAGCCATCTATGATAAGGCGGTACAAGAAGGATTGCGCGTTAACCGCCTTGATACTGCTTACATCAACACTATTCCGGTAGAAGATCAACCCTTATATCCCGGTGATTTAACCCTAGAGCGTAAAATTCGCGCAATCATTCGTTATAATGCGGTGGCGATGGTGATGCGTGCCAACAAAAATGACGACGACTTAGGCGGTCACTTAGCGACCTTTGCCTCAAGCGCGACGTTATACGAAACAGGTTTTAACCATTTTTGGCGCGCAGCGAATGAAAGCTTTGGCGGTGATATGATTTATTATCAAGGTCACGGTTCACCAGGGATGTATGCTCGCTCATTTTTAGAAGGTCGATTGACTGAAGAGCAGCTGACGAATTTTCGCCGTGAAGTAGGCGGCAAGGGGCTATCTAGCTACCCACACCCTTATTTGATGCCTGACTATTGGCAGTTCCCAACCGTGTCGATGGGTTTAGGCCCAATCATGTCAATTTATCACGCGCATGTGCACCAATATCTTGAAAATCGCGGCTTGATTCCAAAAGAAGGTCGCAAAATTTGGGCATTCTTGGGCGATGGTGAAACCGATGAGCCAGAGAGCCTAGGTGCTATCTCACTAGCCAGTCGCGAGAATCTAGAAAATCTGATTTGGGTAATTAACTGTAACTTACAGCGTCTAGATGGTCCGGTACGTGGTAACGGTAAAATTATCCAAGAGCTTGAATCTGTGTTTCGCGGTGCAGGTTGGCGGGTGATTAAAGTTATTTGGGGCGGTAAATGGGATACCCTGTTAGACAAAGACTATACAGGCGCGCTCAAACACCGTATGCTTGAGACCCTCGATGGTGAATACCAAGTCTATAAAGCGCGTGATGGTAAATTTGTCCGTGACCATTTCTTTGGTAAATACCCAGAACTTGCCGAAATGGTCAAAGATTGGACTGACCAAGAAATCCAAAATTTAGACCGTGGTGGTCACGACCCAGTGAAGGTGTATGCCGCATTTAGTGAAGCCATGAAAGCCAAAGGTCAGCCGACGGTTATTTTGGTTAAAACCGTCAAAGGTTATGGCTTATCTAACCAAAGCCAAGCGGTCAACAAAACCCACCAAATCAAAAAACTCGAAATTGATTCATTAAAATATTTCCGTGACCGTTTTGATTTGCCATTTAGCGATACGCAGCTTGAAGAATTGCCGTTTTATCGTCCTGATGAAAATTCTGCTGAAATCCAATATCTCAAAGGTCGCCGTCAAGCACTGGGCGGACATTTGCCCAATCGCCGTAGTGGTCATATTCCACTCGATGTCCCAGGCTTGGAGATTTTTGACAAATTACTACAAGGTAGTGCAGGCAAAGAACAATCTACCACCATGGTATTTGTACGCTTGCTATCGGCACTGCTAAAAAATAAAGCGCTGCAAGAGCGTGTGGTGCCGATTGTTCCTGATGAAGCCCGTACTTTTGGCCTTGAAGGTATGTTCCGCCAATTGGGTATCTACTCGGCATCGGGTCAAAATTATACCCCTGAAGACCATGAAGCCTTGATGGGTTATAGAGAAGCCAAAGACGGTCATATGCTTGAAGAAGGCATTAATGAAGCAGGTGCGATGAGTGCTTGGATTGCGTTAGCGACCAGTTATTCAACCAATGCGTTACCGATGATTCCTTTTTATATCTATTATTCGATGTTTGGTTTCCAACGTGTCGGTGATTTAGTTTGGGCCGCAGGCGATATGCAGGCGCAAGGGTTCTTGCTTGGCGGTACCGCAGGTCGTACCACACTCAATGGCGAAGGCTTACAACACCAAGATGGTCATCATTTGATTTTATTTAACACGGTGCCAAACTGTGTCACTTATGACCCATGTTATGGTTATGAGCTAGCTGTGGTCGTACAAGATGGTCTGCGCCGTATGTATGGTGAAGGCGAACGGGTTTTCTATTATATCACCTTAATGAATGAAAACTACGAGCAACCAGCTATGCCAACAGGGGTCGAAGAAGGCATCAAAAAAGGCATGTACTTGCTCAAAGACAATGGTTCAAAACAAGTGCAATTGCTAGGTTCAGGCGTGATTTTACGTGAGGTTGAAAAAGCCGCACAAATTCTAGCTGAAGAATTCAATATCAATGCCAATGTGTGGAGTGTCACAAGCTTTAATGAACTCACTCGTGAAGGCATGGCATGTGACGAATACAATCGTCTACACCCACTAGATGAACAGCGTACGCCTTGGGTTACTGAACAACTTGCGCAGCATGAAGGCATTGTAGTCGCCGCCACCGACTATATGCGCATTTTCTCTGAACAAATCCGCGCCTACCTACCAGACAGTCGACCGTATGCCACCTTAGGTACCGATGGTTTTGGTCGTTCGGATAGCCGCAGCCAATTACGTAGTTTCTTTAAAGTGGACGCCGCGCACATTGTGGTAGCAACGCTCAAACTATTGGCAGATGAAGGCGAAGTTGATGCGCGTTTGGTCAAAGATGCCATTAGTAGCTTGGGTATTGATGCCGATGCTTCACCTGCTTGGTATCCTCAAGTACAAATCGACCATTCTCCAGATGCCCCAGCGATTTTAGGCGCGCATCCAAAACCTGTACCAACCTTGGTTGAAGAGGATGATGAAGCGATTTCAGCAGACGGCAAAGCAGAAGATAAAGCCGATGCGCCAATGCTTAACGACAAACCTGAATAATAGAAATCAATAGTAGGTAATCAGCCACGTATTAGCGGCTGATTGCCCACTTAGTAAAAATAAAAATTTAAGGATAAACCCATGGAAATCAAAGTTCCCGACTTAGGCGTTGATAGCGCTGAAGTCAGCGAAATTATGGTCAAAGTTGGCGATGTCATCAATGTGGACGATAACATTGTCTTATTAGAATCTGACAAAGCTTCTGTAGAAGTACCTGCAACATCAGCAGGGACTATCACAGCGATTAGTGTTCAAATCGGCGATAAGGTCAAAGAAGGTGATGTGATTCTCACCATCGATACTGCAGGCAATAGCCAATCCAACACTGCACCTGTAGAGCAGCCTGCGCAACAGAAAGACCAACAAGCAGCCCAATCTCACGAAGCCAAAGAAATTAAAGAAACTAAAGACGCTAACGCGCCGTCTATGGCTGCACCAAATCAATCACAGCCCACATCTACAACAGCTGAAGCAACCTATACATTGCCAGATTTGGGTGTCGATACCGCAGAAATTAGTGAATGGTTGGTCAAAGAAGGCGATGTTGTAACTGCTGAACAACCGCTAGTATTAGTCGAATCCGATAAAGCATCGGTCGAAGTACCGGCACCTGTCAGCGGAAAAATCGTCAAATTCTTAGTCAATGCAGGGGATACGGTCAGCAATGGTCAAGACTTTGTTGTGATTGAAGCGGCGGGGTCAGTGCAATCAGCATCAAATTCAGCGTCACAGCCGCAAGCGACCATCAATACTGCTCAGCAAGCAGTCGCTAAAACGCAAAATACCGCGTCAACTTCAACTAATAGCGCTACCACAACAGCTAGCCAATCAGGTTCACAGTCAAAACTGTCTGAAGCGCAAATCAATGCCAAAAACGCCGCGGTTTATGCAGGTCCTGCGGTGCGCAAACTTACCCGCCAATTGGGTGTTGATATCAGTGAGGTGACTGGCACGGGTGCTAATGGGCGTATTGTCAAAGAAGATGTGTTTGCTTATGTCAAAAATACAATAAAAGCAGTTCGCACGCCTGCAGCAGCAAATAATATCTCTGCGCCATCAGCGGCTCGCTCAGGATTACCTAATTTACCCGATATGAGTAAAACGGAAATTTGGGGAGAAATTGAGCGTCAGGATTTGACCCGTCTACAAAAAGTCTCAATTCCGCAGCTTAATTACAATACCTATTTGCCACAAGTGACTCAGTTTGATTTGGCAGATATTACCGATGTAGAAAAATTGCGTGGCGACCTAAAAGATGAGATGAAAAAAGAAGGCGTGAGTCTCACCATTCTGGCTTTCATCATGAAAGTAACCGCTTACGCGCTGATGCAACATCCAAAATTTAACAGCCATTTAAGCGATGACAATACCCAAATTATCATCCGTAAATCTGTGAATTTAGGCTTTGCCGTCGCAACCGAAGAGGGTTTGACAGTCCCTGTCATTCAACGTGTAGAGCAAAAAGGCATCAAGCAACTAGCGATTGAAATCGGTGAGCTTGCCAAAAAAGCGCGTGATAAAAAACTATCTGCCAAAGAGTTAACCGGCGCATCATTTACGATTTCAAGTCAAGGCAATCTTGGCGGTACTTACTTTACCCCGCTGGTCAATTGGCCACAAGTTGCGATTTTAGGCGTGAGTGAATCTAGCATTCAGCCACGTTGGAATGAGACAAAAGGCGAGTTTGAGCCACGTTTAATGCTACCGTTGTCATTATCGTATGACCACCGTGTGATCAATGGTGCGGATGCTGCGGTATTTACCCGCTATATTGCGAAATTACTAGCAGATCCACGCCGCGTGTTGTTATAAATTGCAGCATCAAAAGAACCTAGCGTGTTATACATGCTAGGTTTTTTTTGACCCTAAAAAAAGCCCTTAGTTTTGACTAAGGGCTTTATGAATGCCAACAAGTTTATTTTTCGGTTTTTGCTAAGAAGAACCAAGTATCTAACACAGAATCAGGGTTCAGTGAAACAGAAGTAATGCCTTGTTCCATTAACCACATGGCTAGGTCTGGATGGTCAGAAGGACCTTGTCCACAGATACCGATATACTTGCCTTGTGCGTTACAGGCATCGATAGCCATTTTCAGTAGTTTTTTAACCGCTGGGTCACGTTCATCGAATGATTGAGATACGATACCCGAATCACGGTCAAGACCAAGGGTTAACTGGGTTAAATCGTTTGAGCCGATTGAGAAACCATCGAAGTATTGTAAAAATTCTTCTGCCAACAAGGCATTGGTTGGTAACTCACACATCATGATGACGCGTAAACCGTTTTCACCACGTTTAAGACCATTTTTCTCAAGCAGCTCTAGCACCTTACGCGCTTCTTCTGTCGTACGTACGAATGGAATCATAATCTCAACGTTGGTTAAGCCCATTTCATCACGAACACGTTTTAATGCACGACATTCTAATTCAAAGCAGTCACGGAAGTTTTCTGATACGTAACGGCTGGCACCACGGAAACCGAGCATTGGGTTTTCTTCAGAGGGCTCGTATAGTTTACCGCCGATTAAGTTTGCATATTCATTCGATTTAAAGTCAGACATACGTACGATAACTTTCTTATCTTTAAATGCGACGGCTAGGGTTGAAATACCTTCAACCAATTTATCAACGTAGAAATCAATCGGTGAAGCATAACCTGCCATGCGCTCTTGAATCGCTTGTACGATTTCGCGTGGTAGGGTGTTCATGTTAAGTAGTGCTTTTGGATGCACACCAATCATACGGTTGATGATGAATTCTAACCTTGCCAGACCCACCCCTTCATTAGGGATTTGGGCAAATCCAAAGGCGCGGTCAGGGTTACCCACGTTCATCATAATTTTAAATGCCAAGTCTGGCATGGACTCAATTGAGTTGTTTTGGATTTCAAAGTCCAATTGACCTTCGTAGATATAACCGGTATCACCTTCTGCACAAGATACAGTGACGGCTTGACCATCGGTCAATAGGTCAGTGGCGTTACCACAACCCACGATGGCAGGGACGCCCAATTCACGCGCGATAATTGCCGCGTGACAGGTACGACCACCACGGTTAGTGATGATAGCAGCGGCACGTTTCATGACGGGTTCCCAGTCTGGGTCAGTCATATCAGAAACAAGGACGTCACCCTCTTGTACTTTATCCATTTCATGGATTGAGTTGACCACGCGTACAGTACCTGCGCCGATACGTTGACCAATTGAACGACCTTCACAGATGACATCGCCTTTTTCTTTAAGGATGTAACGCTCCATGACATTTTGGCTTTCACGGCTTTTTACGGTCTCTGGACGCGCTTGCACAATGAATAATTTGTTACTGTCACCATCTTTTGCCCATTCGATATCCATCGCATGACCATAATGTTTTTCGATGATTAACGCTTGTTTGGCAAGTTCAACCAACTCTTCATTGCTCAGTGAAAATTGGTTGCGTTCTGCTTTGTCCACTGGGACTATTTTGACTGATTTGCCCGCTGAGTGCTCGTCTGCATAAACCATTTTTTGTTGTTTGCTGCCGAGGTTGCGACGAATAACCGCAGGTTTACCGGCATTTAATAAGGCTTTTGAAATGTAGAATTCGTCAGGGTTCACCGCACCTTGCACCACCATTTCACCCAAGCCATAGCTTGCGGTGATAAATACCACGTCATTAAAACCACTTTCGGTATCAATGGTGAACATCACACCTGAAGTGCCTGTCTCTGAGCGTACCATGCGTTGTACGCCAGCAGATAGCGCAATACCTGCGTGCTCAAAACCTTTGTGAACGCGGTAAGCGATGGCACGGTCATTATATAAAGAAGCAAAGACTTCTTTAATAGCAATCAAGATATTGTCAATACCACGGATATTAAGGAAAGTTTCTTGTTGACCAGCAAATGAGGCGTCTGGTAAATCTTCGGCAGTGGCTGATGAACGGACCGCAACAGCGATGTCCTCGCCTTGGCTCATCTCGGCAAAGGCATCACGGATTTCTTGTTCCAAATCTTTAGGCAACTCTTGCTCAATAATCATGTCGCGGATTTTTTTACCCGTGGCAGTCAATGCAGCCACATCATCCACATCCAGACCTTGAAGCGCGTCTTTGATTTTGTCTTGAAGACCGGTACCGATTAAGAATTTGTTAAAAGCTTCAGACGTTGTTGCAAAACCACCTGGTACGCTTACCCCTAAATCCGTTAGGTGACTAATCATTTCACCTAATGAAGCGTTTTTACCGCCTACTTTGTCAATGTCATTTTTGCCTAACTTGTCGAGTGAGATAACTTGTGCGTTCAAGGTGATAACTCCGTGAAATAAAGATTATTTTGAAAAGATTATAACGGTATTTCGTAGAAAATTCATCTTAAAAAATCATTTTCTAGCAAAAAATTTATCATTTTAAAAAATTGTCAGCCATCAACAATTTAACTAAAATTTTGCTTGGATATCTTTGAGTTTAAGGGGATAAAAAATGTAGATAAGCTATCAATGACAATAACTGATGGCTAATTAAGCGTCGATTTGTTAGATTAAAGCCTACAAGTCACGTATAATAACAAACTCTCGACCTGTAAGACAAACGCCTGTAAGACAAATGCCTGTGAGACAAACGATAGTGTCTGCACTGATAACGACATTAATAAGATGATATTCACTGCCAAAAACGCGGTGAATGAATGAGGTTACCCCTCATTGTCATCTTAAGCCAGTGTCAGTTTAAACCAATGTCAGTTTAAACCAATGTCAGTTTAAAATAGTATGCACATATCTTGTCATTTTTTTTGGATAATTTTTCATGACCATTGAGCAAATCAAAGCCACGATTCAAAATAAAGACGCCTTAAATTTTGCAAATTCGCAGTCGTTGCGAAGTGTGTTTTTTATCTCCGATGGTACCGCGATTACCTCTGAAACCCTAGGTCGCTCTATTTTAAGCCAATTTCCCAATGTACCTTTTGAAACCCGGGTTATTCCTTATGTTGACACCCTCGATCGCGCCGATGAAGCGGTCAATCAAATCAATCTTGCCCACCAACGTGATGGGGTAAAGCCGTTAGTCTTTGATACCATCGTTGACCCTGTGATTCGCGAACGAATCAACGGCGCAGATGCCTTTAACTTAGACATTTATGAAGGTTTAATTAGTAAAATTGCCGATGAAATCAAAGTACAACCTGCACCGCATACCGGTCATGCGCATGGGGATGTCGATTCTGAGAACTATAAATCACGTATCGATGCGGTGCATTTTGCTTTAGATAATGATGATGGCGCGCGTACCACCCATTATGATGCGGCAGATATTATTTTGATTGGGGTATCACGTTCGGGCAAAACGCCCACCTGTTTATACCTAGCGTTGCAATTCGGTATTCGTGCGGCGAATTATCCGTTGACTGAAGATGATTTGTATGAAAATTCGTTGCCCAAAGCGTTAAAGCCTTACCGTGACAAACTGTTTGGCTTGGTGATTGACGCCGATCGACTGGTAAAAATTCGTAACGAGCGCCGCGCAGGTAGCCGCTATGCAAGTTACCAGCAATGTCAGCAGGAATTACGCGCCATTCAAGGTATTTATATTTCTCAAGGGATTCCAAATATTGATGTATCAACAATGTCGATTGAAGAAATCGCGACGCGTATTTTACAGATGACGGGGTTAAAACGTCGAATTGGTTAATGTAATCTCTTAACCTACGGTTAATTTATCGCATTTTACATTTTATTTAAAAATTTTTTATTCATTATCTTTTTTATTCATTATCAAGGCTTAAAATATGGGAGCTAATATGCCAAAAAAACGGATTAATGACAAAGTTACTCAAATTCCCCCGACAAACAATGACAACGAAAATATCTGTGATTCCAATACGCAGTCAATTATTGAACTCCAAGAAAATATTATCGAAATTTTGGCAAAACCAACCAAAACTGAAATTTCGGATTCTGATAAAAAAGCCAATACCGTCAGTATCAGTGAAGACGATGATAAGGTCAAACATTTTGATGATGCATCGGTGCATTTTGATTTAATTAGCCCGCTAGATAACACCCGTATCAATTTAAAGCGTTACAAGCGTCAAGATGCCGTTAGCCATGCCTATGATTATGATGCTATTGTGATTGGCGCAGGACCCGCGGGTGAAGCAGCAGCGATGAAAATCGCTAAATCTGGGCAAAAAGTTGCCGTGATTGATCCACGCAAACAAGTGGGGGGCAACTGTACACACGTAGGCACGATTCCAAGTAAAGCATTGCGTCAGTCGGTGTTTAATATTATCAGTAATCGCCGCGATCCTATCTTAAACCAAGGCATTGACTATCACCAGATTCCACTCAATAAAGTATTAACCAAAGCCCGCGAAGTGGTGCGTAATCAGGTAGAAACCCATACCCGTTTTTATGAGCGCAATCAAATTGACTTAATCAATGGTTGGGCAAGTTTTAAAGATACCCATACCATTCATATTGATATGAGTGATGGTACCGAGCAGGACATTACCTTTGAACAAGCTATTATTACCGTGGGTAGCCGTCCTTATCGTCCTGATTTGTTAGATTTTAGCCATCCTCGTGTGTTTGATTCTGATAAAATCCTACAAATGGATTATGTGGTACAGCGCATTATTATTTATGGCGCAGGCGTGATTGGCTGTGAGTATGCGTCTATTTTTACCGGTCTTGGCTATAAAGTAGATTTGATTAATACCCAAGAGCAGTTGCTTAGCTATTTAGATGATGAGATTTCTGACGCATTGTCGCATGACTTTAGACAATTTGGCGTGTTAATTCGCAATAAAGAAGAAATCGAACGGCTAGAAACTTATGATGACTGCGTGATTTTATACCTAAAAAGTGGTAAACGCATCAAATCAGATGCTATTTTATGGTCAAACGGTCGCTCAGGTAATACCGACAGTCTCAACCTTGCCGCCATCGGACTCACCGCAAACAGCCGGGGTCAACTCAAAGTTAATGAGCATTACCAAACCGATATCCCAAATATTTATGCAGCAGGGGATGTGATTGGCTGGCCATCGCTTGCATCGGCAGCTTATGACCAAGGACGCTGCGCCGCTGCTTATATGGTGGGCGATGAAAATGCACAACCTGTTCGCAGTGTGCCAACGGGTATTTATACCATTCCTGAAATTTCAAGCATTGGTAAAAACGAACAAGAATTAACCGCCGAAAAAGTGCCGTATGAAGTCGGTCAAGCCTTCTTTAAACACCTTGCCCGCGCACAAATCATCGGTGAGCGTAGTGGGGTGTTAAAAATACTGTTCCACCGTGAAACCTTAGAGATTTTGGGTATCCATTGTTATGGCAATCACGCCTCTGAGATTATTCATATCGGACAAGCAGTGATGGAAAGTAAAGGCGGTAATACATTAGAATACTTTGTCAATACCACCTTTAACTACCCAACGATGGCAGAAGCCTACCGCGTTGCTGCACTCAATGGTCTTAATCGGGTGTTTTAATGGCGCAGATTAATGTAAAACTACAACCCCAGTACCAAAAATTACAGCCGCAGTTGCAACAAGCGCTGTCTGAGTTAAAGTTGCAGTTATCCGATGAGCAGCAATTACAGCTACTGTATTATCTACAGCAGCTGTTATTTTGGAATAAAGCGTATAATCTGACCGCTATTAAAGATGACCAACAGGCGTTAATCAAACATATCTTTGATAGTTTATCAATTGTACCATTTTTGCCAGCCGGTGATTTGCTAGATATTGGGACGGGTGCAGGTTTGCCAGCGGTGATAGTTGCCATTTGTCAGCCACAACGTGCGGTGACAGCGCTTGATAGTAACCAAAAGAAAATTCGCTTTATCAAACAAGTCGCCAGTGAACTGGGGTTAAAAAATCTAACACCGGTTGCCAGTCGTATTGAAGCGCATGCAGGTAGTTATCAAGTGATTACCTCAAGGGCGTTTGCATCACTGGTGGATTTTGTCACCCATAGTCAAAGCAAATTGGCAGACAATGGCATCATTTGTGCTATGAAGGGGGTCGAACCTATTGATGAGATTCAAGCGCTTCAACATGAGTGGCAAATTAACACCCAAGTGTTAACCGTGCCAGAGCTCTATGAATCACGTCATTTGATTTATTTGCAAAGATAAACATCCCATTTTAGCCAGTTTTACCGGTATTAGGGTTTGAAAAACTGGCTGTTTTTGACTACAATTTTCAACCTTTTTATCAACACATTGCGAGACAGTTCATGGATATTTTAGCCATTGCTAATCAAAAAGGTGGGGTGGGCAAAACCACCACCGCGGTTAATTTGGCAAGTGCGCTGGCACATCGCCGCAAAAAAGTTTTACTGATTGATTTGGATGCCCAAGGCAATGCGACTACGGCATCAGGGCTGGATAAACGCGAGTTAGCGTACAGTATTGCTGATGTGCTATTAGATGATTTACCAATCCATGAGGCGATTGTCAAAACCCCGCATGGGTTTGATATTGTCGGTGCCAACAATGAATTGTCAGGCAGTGATTTGCATTTGAGTCAAAAGCCTGAAAATCATGCGATTTTGTCAAAAGCCATGCAGCAGCTCGCTGCTATGCCTGCCAAAAACGGCCGCGCGACGAAACCGTATGATTTTATCGTGATTGACTGCGCGCCGAGTTTAAGTTTACTGACCATCAATGCAATGTGTGCCACATCAGGGGTGATTATCCCGATGCAATGTGAATATTTTGCATTGGAAGGATTGGCGGATTTATCGCAAACCATTGAGCGTTTGAAGTCGCTAAACCCAAAACTGCACATCCGCGGTGTGCTAAGAACCATGTTTGACCCGCGCAACACCTTGGCAAATGACGTCTCTATGGAATTGATTGAGCATTTTGGTCCGATTTTATTTAATACCATCATTCCCCGTAATATTCGTCTAGCAGAAGCACCGGCGCACGGCATCCCTGCGCTTGATTACGAGATGAATTCAAAAGGCTCACAAGCCTATATTCGCCTTGCCAATGAAATTATCAAGCAAAGTCGCCAATTGCAACTTGCCTAAAGTAAGCTGTTTAGGCACTTTTTTTGTTAACTTGTTGGCGAGTGCGCACTGGCAAAAGCAATGAAAATATTTTTCAAGCTATGGCGAATCTGCTAAAATAGCCAGTTCAAGAATGGCGGCATCGATTTAATTTTTTATCAGTCATTTTTAACTATTTAATGGCATTGGGAATTTCAACATGGTTAAAAAGCGTGGATTGGCATCAAATCGAGGACTTGATGCGTTACTCGGCTCAATCAAAACAGAAAAATTGATTACCGGTAATCTAATCGATGCGCATGTTCAAGCCGCTGTCGACGACGCGAAAAGCGCTGAAAAACTAAATGCCAAGTCAACCGATGATGGGCAAAATGTTTTGGATAATGAATCAGCCAAAGCTGGCGCCACGATAGCCGTAGCCAAAAAATCGCCCACAGCTGCGGTAACTCCTAAACCATTTACCCCAAAACCCGCCAAAACATTAGATTCCAATACCCATAATGCCCCCATCAATAACGATGCCAATAATAATAGTAATGATAGTAGTAATGTGGCTGGGTTAAATTTGATGCATATCAACGTCGCGTATTTGCAGCGTGGCAAGTATCAGCCGCGCATTGATTTGGACGAAGATGCCTTGCAAGAGTTGGCAACCTCTATCAAGCAACATGGCGTGATGCAGCCCATTGTGATTCGGCCCTTAGCCAAAGTATTGCCCAATTCCCCGATTACCCATGAAATTATTGCGGGTGAACGTCGCTGGCGTGCGGCGCAAATTGCAGGTTTAACCCATATACCCGCCATCATGCGCCCAATGTCAGACGACTTGGCAATCGCTTTGGCATTGATTGAAAACATCCAACGGGAAGATTTAAGTGTCATGGAACAGGCTGCCGCATTGCAGCGTTTTCATGATGAATTTGGCATGAGTCATTCGCAAATTGCGGATGTGGTGGGTAAGGCGAGAACAACGGTTTCTAATTTGCTGCGTTTGAACCAATTACATGACGATGTCAAACAAGCGTTAAATGAAGGGCAGATGGATATGGGGCATGCCAGAGCATTATTGGCGCTGTCACCCAAACAGCAGCCGGTTATTGCCAAAAAAATTATACAGGGTCAATTGACCGTTCGTCAGACTGAAGCGTTAGTTAAAGACATTTTAAATCCAAAAGCGCCGACACAAAGCCAAGAAATTGATTATGATAGGCTGCGACTGAACCAACACCTCTCTGAACAACTCGGTGCCGTGGTAAAAATCAAAGGCTCCTCAAAAGGTAAGGGCAGTATTGAGATATTTTTTCACAACGAAGAAGAATTACAAGCTTTGATTGTGCAGTTCCAGTCGCAACTTGAGCATTAGATTAGTTTTCTCAATTTATTAGTCATTGACAGGCAAAGGCAGTATAACGGATGTGGGAATTAGTTAAAGCAGGCGGTTGGTTGATGTGGCCCATTGTCCTATGTTCGATTTTGATGTTGATTATCATCATTGAGCGCGCGATAAAACTTAAAGCCAGTACAGTGACACCCGCCCATCTGCGTGAACAATTGATGCAGCATTTGATTGAGCAGGGCGATATTGATCGTGAATCGCTTGAGAATGTCAAACTCAATTCGCCTTTGGGTGATATCCTCGCTGCAGGACTCATGAATCGCCAGCATGGGATTGATTCAATGACCATGCATATGGAAAACCGCGCCAGTATCGCCATTCACCAATTAGAAAAACATATCAATATGCTGGGTACCATCGGTGCTATCGCGCCATTGCTGGGGCTTTTAGGTACGGTACTGGGGATTATTTCATCCTTCTTAGCCATTACTGAAGGCGCAATGCAAGATCCGACCATGCTGGCAGCTGGCGTATCGCAAGCGCTGATTACCACAGCAGGGGGTATGCTGGTTGCGATACCTGCGGTGATAGCGTACCGTATTTTTCAGCGCCGTATCATTGATATCAATGCCGCGTTTGAACAAGAAGCGGGTTTGATGATGCAAGAATTACTGGACAATGGTCTAATCACGCCTCGTTAAGGGCGTATAGCTGTGTAAAAGAGTCAACCCATGCGATTTCGTAAACCCACGGTCGAACCCTTAGAAATCAATCTGACCCCAATGATTGATTGCTTGCTGTTTTTGATTGTTTTTTTACTGCTGTCGACCACCTTTAACCATTTTAGTAAGCTCAATATCATTTTGCCGCAAGCAGAGGGCGTGCCGATTACTGAGAAAAGCAAACGCATTGAAATCGCGGTGCAAAAAGATGGTAGCTATTTGGTCAATGGCATTGCTTTATCGGGCAATGGCGAAGCTGAATTGACGGCGATGATCCGTCAAGAAGCAGGTGAAGACCGAAAGCAGCTATTTGTTATCTCCGCCGATGCCGATACCAGTCACCAATCGGTGGTTAAGGTGATGGATATAGCAGGTAAAATGGGCTTTATGAATTTAAATATCAGTACTGTGATGCCTGCCACTTCGCTCGATAGTAATATTGCCCCAGCGCCAGATGCCAAATAATTTTTATTGTTCAATTTACTGATACAATAGCTGTTAAGTCGTTCTTTTATATATTGAGATGCCATGACCGTTTCAAAACCTTCCACTGCTCACCCACGTTGGCAGACCTATCGAAGATTGCTAGGTTATCTCAAGCCGTATTGGTGGGCGATGATTTTCGTAGTCATTGGCTTTACCTTAAATGCAGGCACCGAAGTGGGCATTGCCAAGCTGGTCAAATTCATTATTGATGCGATTAATGAACGTGATCAAGCGCATATCAATCTTTTTCCAGCTTTAATCGTGTTGTTGTTTGTACTGCGAGGACTTGGCTCATTTTTGGGTAATTACTTTAGCGCAGTGATTTCACGCAATGTCGTCCATCAGCTGCGTATGCAAGTGTTTTCAAAATTGCTCAGATTACCCAGCCAATTTTATTTGAACCACAATGCCGGTCAGATTTCGGCAAAATTAATCTTTGATGTCGAGCAGGTGACTGCGGCGGGTACCGATACGCTCAAAACCTTATTACGCGATGGTTTGACCGTGATTGGATTGTTGGCGTTTTTGCTTTACAGTAATTGGAAATTAAGCCTGACGTTGTTTGTGGTATTGCCGCCAATTTTATGGTTAGTGGGTAAAGCCAGTAAACGCTTTCGTAACTTGTCGCGCGGTATTCAAAAGTCCATGGGCGAGGTCAGTCATATTACCAATGAAGTCATCACAGGCTACCAAGTGGTCAAAAATTATGGCGGTCAGCAAAATGAGCTGACGCGGTTTAATAACGCCTCTTTAACCAATCTGAAACAAGGGCTAAAGGTGGTCGTGACCAATAGCATCAATACGCCATTAATTCAATTATTGATGGCGTGCGCGATGGCGGTGGTGGTATGGATTGCATTAAGACCCAATGTATTAGGCGATACCACCGCAGGCGAGTTTATCGCTTATATCAGTGCAGCAGGGCTACTGAGCAAACCCGTGCGCTCGTTAACCGATATCAATCAAGGCTTACAAAAAGGTTTGGCGGCGGCGGATTCTATCTTTGAGATGCTCGATGAAGCCGAAGAAAAAGACACGGGCAAGGTTGAAAAAACACTGAGCGGTAAAATAGTACTTAACAACCTAAGCGTCACTTTTGAGGATGGCAAACAAGCGCTCAATAACGTAAATTTGGTGGTCAATCCCGGTGAAACGGTGGCGTTAATCGGTCGAAGTGGCGCAGGTAAAACTACCCTAGTCAACTGTCTGATGCGCGCGCTAGAGCCCACAAAGGGCACTATTTATCTTGACGATGTCGCTATCGAAGATTTGACATTACATTCACTGCGTAGTCAGATTGCTAGTGTCAACCAACAAGTGGTACTGTTTGATACCTCTATCCACAACAATATCGCCTATGGCGAATTATCTAATCGAACCTCGGAGCAAGTGATTGATGCCGCAAAATCAGCCTTTGCGCACGACTTTATCATGCAATTGCCGCAGGGTTACCAATCAAAGATAGGCTCACAGGGTCTGCAGTTATCTGGCGGACAACGCCAACGCTTATCCATTGCACGTGCCTTGCTAAAAGATGCGCCTATCTTGATTTTGGATGAAGCCACGAGCGCGCTAGATAACGAATCAGAATTTTATATCCAAAAAGCGCTGGAGCGCGTTATGCATGGCAGAACCACCATCGTTATCGCGCACCGATTAACCACTATCCAAAATGCCGATAAAATCGTGGTCATGGATAACGGTGAAATTATCGAAGTCGGTACCCACGACAGTTTGCTAGCCGCGCAAGGTACGTATGCCAAGTTGTATGAGCGTCATTTTGAAGAGGATATATTGTCAAGCTAATGCAACAGACACTACTACAGGCGTGGCGCAACAAATCCCTCTGGCTATGGTTGTTATTGCCCGTGTCTTGGTTGTATGGGTTGGTTTTTTGGCTCAATAAAACTATTTATCGATTAGGGCTAAAACCCGTTTATTATCCCAACGTGCCGGTCATTGTAGTGGGCAATATCACCGTTGGCGGTAGCGGTAAGACGCCGCTAATCATTGCGGTGGTAACTTATCTGCAGCAAAAAGGACTGACAGTCGGCGTCATCAGTCGTGGCTATGGCGGACAAACCAAACTCATGCCTTGTATCGTGACAGCAAATTCAAAGCCCAGTGACGTTGGCGATGAGCCGTGTCTGATTGTCCAGCGTACAGGTGTGCCAATGGCAGTCTGTCCCAATCGCGGTCAAGCAATTGAGTTATTGCTTGAGCAATTCCCAAATATTCAACTTATTTTGGCGGATGATGGACTGCAACATTTTGCCTTGGATAGGGATGAAAACTGGATTGTCGTCGATGCCGATCGCGGCTTTGGTAACCGCCAGCTATTGCCCACAGGCTTTTTGCGCGAACCGATTAAACGGCTGTATCAGCCCAATACCACCGTCATATTTCACCAAAGTGATTGGCAGGATACGCAGGCTTTAACCCATTTTTCAAATAGCCTAAGCAAAAATTGTCATAGTATATCACCCGATGTTCGTATGCGTTTGCTACAAAAACCCTTAGAGCCTTTATTCAAAACGCCTTTATTTAAAACCTATGGGCAAGATAGTCTACCTCCCCAAAAAGTTATTGCCATGACAGGGATTGGATTGCCGCAGCGTTTTTTTAATAGCCTAAGCCAATTAGGATTTGACATCATACCGATGCCATTAAATGACCATCACACTTATAGTTTGCAAGATTTTGCCAACTTGCCAAAGTTACCAATTATCGTCACCGATAAGGATGCGGTCAAATTGCGTGTTTTGTTCGCCCAAGGTCATGAAAAAAATGACATTGCAACAAATATCTGGGTGTTACCGGTAGAAGCCGAATTATCACCCGCCTTTTATGCGTTAATCGACCGACAAATCGGTGAATTGGTTACCCTTGCTGACAATGCTGACAATGCTGACAATTAAAAAACTTGTAGGAAATACACTATGTTAAAACATGTGGTCATACCAGCCCGTCTAAAAAGTACCCGACTACCCAACAAACCGCTATTAAAAATTCATGGCAAGCCGATGATTCTATGGGTGATTGATCGCGCCAATGCGGTGAAATCGGCGGGAATTGCCGATGATATTTTTGTGGCAACAGATGATGATAGCATCGCTAAACTGTGTCAAGACTATGGGGCAAATGTCATCATGACTGACCCCAATCATGCGTCTGGCACTGATAGGCTTGCTGAAGTAGCTAGGCTTCAGCAGTGGTCAACTGAAGATATCGTGATTAATATGCAAGGCGATGAACCACTCGTGCCTGCAGGGCTCATCAAACAAGTGACTGAGCTTCTGCTACAAAAAAAAGATTGCGTGATGGCGACTTTGGCTGAACCCATCCAAAGCGTTGAAGAGTTTTTACGGCCATCGGTGGTCAAAGTCGTCAAAAATGCCCACAAGGAAGCCTTGTATTTTAGCCGAGCGCCGATTCCTTGCGATCGCCATACAGCATTGTTGACCGACCAGCCAATCAGTGATGAAAATAGCGCGCCAAAAAATGCTTACCGACACCTAGGCATCTATGCTTATCGAGTCAGTTTGTTACAACAATTTAGTGTTTGGCAGCAAGGCGAGTTAGAGCAGCTTGAATCATTGGAACAATTGCGTATTTTGGAGCAAGGCATGCGTATCGCCATTGATATTGCTTCAGAGTTGTTGCCGCCCGGTGTAGACACGCAAGAAGATTTGGATCGGCTCAATAAACTAGCGTTATCAGAATTATTGAAATAATAAAAAAGCCCAAATTAATCTTGGGCTTTTTTGTGGTTTTTGCTTTTGTGATTTTGATTAGCTATTTAAGCTAAATAAATCAAGCGATTTCACCAAAGATAATGAGTTGAGGCGGGCTTGTTGGTCATAAATATTACAAGTGACAATCAATTCATCAGGGCGGATAGTCTCAAGAAAATGGTCAAGTTTTGGTTTGACACTGTCAGCTGTACCGACAAACGAAATTGCCAACGACGATTCAACCATGTATTTTTCTGCAGAGGTCCAAAAAGCATCAATATTCTTAATCGGTTTTGGCATTTGTGAGGGTTTACCACGGCGCAAATTGACAAAACTTTGCTGCGCTGAGGTGAATTGGTAAGCGGCTTCCTCATCGCTATCGGCCAATAGCAAGTTACCTCCTACCATCACATACGGTTGTTGCAAGTAGCGAGAAGGCTTGAAATTCTCACGGTACAATGTCACCGCTTGTGATAACATCTGCGGGGCAAAATGCGACGCAAATGCATAAGGCAAGCCTAATGCAGCAGCGAGACTGGCGCCAAATAAAGACGACCCTAAAATCCACACAGGGACATTTAAGCCATTCGCCGGCACGGCAATCACTGTCTGATTATCGAGCGGGTCAAAATAATGCATCAACTCTTGCACATCTTGCGGGAAGTTTTCGGCATCATTCATGGTGCGGCGCAAGGCACGGAAGGTTGCCCCATCCGTCCCAGGGGCACGGCCCACGCCAAGATCGATACGTTCGCCATACAAAGTGGCTAACGTACCAAACTGTTCTGCAACCACTAACGGCGCATGGTTAGGCAGCATGATACCGCCTGAGCCAATCCGTATGGTTGAGGTGTGAGCGCCAATGTGAGCTAGCAACACACTGGTTGCGGTACTGGCAATGCCGCGCATGTTATGGTGCTCAGCCAGCCAATAGCGGTTAAAACCTACTTGTTCGGCAGTTTGGGCAACAGTCACCGCTTGCTTAAGCGCGTTTTTGGCGTCACTGCCTTCAGGTACAGGAACAAGGTCTAAAAATGAAATAGGGACTTGTTTGGTCATCTTTGTCATCATTATAGTCATCATAAAAAGAATAGTAGTCTCTTTATAATGGCGAATCCAAAAAAATCAATCACCCAAATTGTTGCTGACAAATATCAATGAAAGCTTTGCCAAAATTACGGATATCGCCATCGGCACGGGTGGCTATCCATGTCACATGTTTTCCAAAAATTTTCGTTGGAATTTTGACAAGATTGCGATAATTCTGACCTTCAAATGCCATTTCAGCGATAGTACCCACGCCCATACCAATACCGACATAGGTGCTAATCACATCGGCATCCAAAGCAGTAAGTACAATATTAGGGGTCAGCTGTGCCGCGCTAAAGGCTCTATCAATCGCACCACGACCCGTAAAACCGCCGTGATAAGTGATAATCGGATAATTTGCTAAGGTTTGGATATCAATCTCAGTGCGATTTTCAAGCTCATGACCCACGGGCACAATCACATGATGATACCAATCATAATAGCGAATACAGTGTAGATTATCGTGCGCAAGCAGCGATTCAGTTGCGATGCCAATATCGGCTTGACCTTGTGCCACCATATTGGCAATCGACTCGGGGTCAGCTTGATGTAAAATCAGATGAACATTGGGAAATTGTTGTTTAAAGCGCTGTATTACCCAAGGCAACACATAACGTGCTTGGGTATGCGTCGTGGCAATTGACAACTCACCCTGATGGGGATTTTGAAAATCTAAAGTTAAATTTTCAATCGACCGTACTTCCACAAAGATTTTCTCAATATGCGGCAGTAGCAGCTCACCGATAGGGGAGAGACCCACCAATCGCTTACCCTGACGCACAAACACTTCCGCCCGAAGCTGACTTTCGAGCGCGGCAATATGCTTACTAAGACTGGATTGACTGGTGTGTAATACTTTGGCAGCTTGGCTCAAATTGTAATTATTAATCACAGTCTGCCAAACGGTTTCAAGTTGTTTGAGTTGGATTTGTAAATAACGTTGATTGATGACAACATTGATTGCCATAAAATGACCTTAATAAAAAAACGAATAAAAAACGAAATAAAATGCTCGCTATAAGCGCTTGATTGAACTTAAAAATTAACAAAACTAGGCATTATTGCCATACGTGTATTAGACACTGCGCCTGCCATGCTACTATCGACTGCAGATAAGCTTTCATTATCAACTATCGTGACATGATAGGCATTATTTTGCGGATAGCAATCGGGTATTGCATAATTTGCCCCAAAGCCGTTAACAGCTAACAACTGACAAAAAGGTTAAAAGTCACCGCAGGGTGTCAAGTATAGCATATTACCATAAAATCGCAGGTTCAAAACCTAGCTGCTTAAGTCAGGCTTATTTAATAGGCTTAAAATTTAAAAAATTGAAATATGACAAGTCTGCAGACATTCACTCAGATATCGGCGTTTCAGACAGCCATAATAATTTTAGTTTGTATAGACCTAGAAAACCGCTACAATAGCAAGATTTTAATGAAGTTTTGTGGTAAATCGTGCGTGATGAGTGAGAGGTAACATGGAAATATCAAAACAACCTGTGGCAAACGACCAAGCGGCGCTACCAAGCGAAAGCTCAACAGGCACAAAAAAGTCTTGGGGCGAAGCCATCAAAGCCTATATGGACAAGCGCGCTTGGGTGATGTTGCTATTGGGTTTTTCTTCAGGGTTACCTTATCTATTGATATTTTCTAGTTTATCAATTTGGCTCAAAGAAGCAGGATTTGATATCAAAATTATCACCATGTTTAGTTGGGCGATGCTCGGGTACTCGTTTAAGTTTGTTTGGTCGCCCCTCGTCAATGCCGTGCCGATTCCGTTGTTAACCAAAATGCTAGGCCAACGTCGTAGTTGGCTAATTGTGGCACAAATTGTGGTTGCCTTTGCAATTTTTATGCTTGGTAGTTTTAACCCCACCAGTGACGTTGTGCTTGATTATATGGCATTTTTTGCCGTGTTATTAGGTTTTTCAGCGGCGACACAAGACATCGTGATTGATGCCTATCGCATTGAAATTGCTGAAAAATCCATGCAACCTGTACTCTCTGGTATGTTTATGGCAGGCTACCGGATCGGTCTGATTGTTGCAGGGGCAGGGGCGCTGTTTTTGGCAGAATATTTTGGCTCTACCAAAGCCACTTACAACTACGCTGCTTGGCAACAAACCTATTATATTATGGCCTCTTTGATGCTAATAGGGGTTGTCACTACCCTTTTGATTAAAGAACCCACCGTCACCCGGGTGCAGCATGAACGCCCGATGTCGGATTATTTTCAACTGTTTTTACTATTTTTAATTTCAGTGATTGCGCTGATTGCCAGTTTTATTGGCATCGGTCATGTACTTCCAGAGACTGAGTCAAAATTTTTGGGCTTTGTTTATGAGAGTATTAAATTTATTGGCGCTGTTGTTATCACCATTAGCACCGCTTTAGTGTTATTAAAAGCCAAAATCATCAAAAAGCAAGTCGCGGTTGACATGTGGGTCGCGCCGATTCAAGACTTTTTCATTCGTTATGGGAAAAAAGCCGTATGGCTGATTTTATTGATAGGCTTGTATCGTATTTCAGATATTGTGGCAGGTACGACGTCAAACTTGTTTTATGTCAATTTAGGCTTTAGCAAAACCGATATCGCCTTGGCGGTCAAAACCTTTGGAATGGGGATGTCAATTGTGGGTGGCATTCTAGGCGGCTTACTTGCTGAGCGTTTTAAAATCATGAATGCTATGTTGATTGGTGCTATTTTAGCGTCAGCCAGTAATTTATTGTTTGTGATTTTGGCGGGTAAGGGACATGATTTTTTTTATATGTACTCAGCGGTGATGTTTGATAATCTCGCATCAGGTCTAGCAAGTGCCATTTTCGTCGCTTTTTTATCGGTATTGACCAATATTCGCTTTAGCATGGTACAGTATGCACTGCTTAGTTCATTGATGACGTTAACACCAAAAATTTTAGGTGGTTACTCAGGTGCGATGGTAGAAACCATGGGATATCCTGCTTTTTTCACTTTTACTGCACTGATTGGCATTCCTGTGCTGTTGTTGATTTATATGGTAGATAAGCATGTGATGAGCCAAGATGCGACAAGAAGCGATAACATCACCCATGAATAACCCAATGTCATCTTACACTATTCAATCATTGTTGGCTGTACCAAGCACGGTTGAAAAATACATCCGCAAACAGTTGCTGAGTGAGTATCTTCATGTAGGGCAGACTTATCTGATTACCCATGATAGCGAAATGGTAACTGCAGCAATAGCCACTCAATATTTTGCTGCGCTAGAGGAGTTGATAGCCGGTAAACCATTAGCTTATGTGCTAGGTAAACAAAGTTTTTGGCAGCATGAGTTTTTAGTCAATCAGCATACGTTAATACCGCGTCCTGATACCGAGCGGTTGATAGAGGCGGTGCTTAATCACCATAAAAATAGCCTAAGCAAACCAATGAATATTTTGGATTTAGGCACTGGGTCAGGTTGTATTGCCATCACGCTGGCAGAGGAATTTAAAAACTCCTACGTTAGCGCAGTAGATAAGTCGCCTGAGGCGCTAAAAGTGGCAACACAAAATGCTAAAAGAATAGGGGTTAATAATATCGCGTTTTTTGAAGGCAGTTGGTATGAACCCTTTATGACAGCCCATGCAGATGAAAATAACAAATTTGATATCATCGTATCTAATCCACCTTATATCGATCCCAACGATCCTCACTTGGCAGGCTTAACCGATGAACCCATTAGCGCGCTAATCGCGGATAATAAGGGCATGGCGGACATCTGTCATATTGTCAAAACTGCGCCACAATTTTTACAGCCTCATGGGTTATTAGCGATTGAACATGGGTATGATCAGGGCGAACAGGTTAGGGGCGTGTTTTTGTCAAATGGTTTTGACGAGGTAATCACCGTCAAAGACTATGGGAACAATGAACGGGTAACGCTAGGTGTAATAAATTAGTGTACTAAATTAATCGGCTAAAATAGCCTAAGTAAATATGTGAAATTCAACTACTATGTCAAAACAAACAGAATTAACCGATGCAGAAATGCTACGCTATGCCCGCCAAATATTGCTAGAAGGGTGGGATATAGAAGCACAAACGCGGCTAAAAAATAGCTGTGCGATTATTATTGGGATGGGCGGGCTAGGTTGCCCACTTGCAGAGACCTTGTGCCGTGCTGGCATTGGCAAGATGCTTATTATTGACGATGATACGATTGATGAGAGCAATCTGCAGCGGCAGTCGTTGTTTACCCCTAACGACATCGGTCAATCTAAAGCGCTGGTAGCCAAGGCTAAATTACATGAAATCAATGCATTTTGTGACGTTATCGCCATACGAGCACGTTTAACAGCAGACAATTATCAACAAATTGTTGAACGAGCGAAAATAAATAGCCTAAGCAAAATAATATGCGACTGCACCGATAACTTCAAAACACGAGACCTCATTAATGCCATCGCTGTCAAGTCAAATTTGTCGTTATTATCAGCCTCTGCTATTGCACAAACAGGGCAACTGGCATTATTTACGCCGCAGCAGGGCTGCTATCATTGCTTGTTTCAAGGGGCAGGGGATGATGAGCGAACTTGTGCTACTAGCGGCGTGCTTGCCAGTACCACCCAAATCATCGGCAACCTTCAAGCCCAAGCGGCTTTGAGTTTTTTGGGACTCGGCATCAATCCTATAGCGCAAACGTTATTGCTATGGAACGGCAAAACCATGAATCTTAAAAAACTTCACTATCGTAAAGACGCTAACTGCGAGATTTGTAGCCAACCATCCGCTATCACAGACGTCATTTAAACTAGAGTTAATCATGCAAAAAAATCACTTTTTTAAAAAATCCTTAAATGTCATTCAGCGGGTCGGGAAGACGGCAACCGTGGCTGGCAAAGCAGGGCTACGTATCGCCCAAGGCGAAAAAATGACCCCAACGCTGCTGCGCCAAAGCTTTGAAGCGTTGGGTACTACCTATATCAAAATCGGTCAGTTTATTGCCAGTACCCCGTCCATCTTTCCTCGCGAATATGTGACAGTATTTCAAGGCTGTCTGGATCAAACCACGCCCATGCCTTATAGCTATATTGAAGGCGTCTTAAGAGAGGAGCTGGAAAAAGACGGGCAGACATTAGAAGATATTTTTCAAAGTATTGAGGTCAAACCGCTAGCATCTGCATCCATCGCCCAAGTTCACAGTGCTATTTTAAAAAATGGCGATAATGTGGTGTTAAAAGTGCAAAAACCTGAAGTAGATACCATCATTCAAACCGATTTAGGCATGATGGTTGGGTTGACTAAACTGATTGATAGTATCGCACCATCGCTAAAATTTGCCAGTATTTCACCCATTATTGATGAAATCCGTTTGCGCATGGCAGCAGAAACGGACTTCTTACAAGAAGCCAAAAACATTGATGATTTCCAAGATTTTTTGAAAAAAACCGACAATCATAAAGTAGTCGCGCCCGATGTTTATCATGATATCAGTACCAAAAAAGTACTTGTCATGACCCGGTTTTTTGGGGTGTCGATGATTGATGATGCTGCCATGCGTCAATACTGCAAATACCCCGCACAGGTGATGACAGATACTTTAAATACGTGGTTTTCTAGCTTGATGCTGTGCAATAGTTTTCATGCCGATTTGCATGCCGGTAATTTGATGTTGTTGACCGATGGTCGTATTGGCTTTATTGATTTTGGGATTGTAGGCAAACTTGAACCCAAAGCGTGGCAAGCCAGTATGGGGATGATGGATAGTTTTGCTAAAGAAGACTATCGCGGCATGGCGCATTATATGGTTGAAATGGATATGACCCATGCGCGAGAGCAAGTCAATGTCGATGTCCTTGCCCAAGATCTTGAGTCAGTGATGAAAAAAATCTTGGCGGAAGATAGTTTGTTTATGGGCAAAACCATTGACCAAACCATGCCAAACCGCTTGAAAGATCATACTGATGAAATCAACCAAATGTTGCTTGAAATGGTGGAAGTCGGTAAACGCCATGGCATTCACTTCCCAAGAGATTTTGCGCTACTGACTAAGCAACTGTTATATTTTGACCGTTTTATGAAAGTACTTGCCCCTGAGATGGATATGTTTCATGATGCGCGGATTAAAATGGCATAAACACGCGATGAATTAATCCTCTTTGCGCTGTAGCCATGTTCTAAGCCAAGTTAAAATCGCTTGGTGGTGTTTGATACATAGGCTCAGCGCCTTCAAGTCTGCTTTTAGGGTTTTTTGTTCGCGCTGTAGGGTTTCTAACATCAGTTGAACCACTAGCTCTGTCACCAGGTCTGAGATATCATCAATATTGCGCTGACTAAGTTCTTTAAAAAACCGCGCCCAATGTTTGATAAGTTTGTTTTGCTGCTCTGATGTCAAGCCCGCCAATATAAAATGTGCTTTGGCATTGATTCGCTCGTAAGTTGACCAGTTTGGGTTATCAAAATCCTGCAATCTTGACTGAATGGTTTGAATCCAAGTAATCAACTTCAATAATTCTTCATCGGCAATAGCTTGCCAATTTAGACAGCAGCTTTCATCATAGTTTTTGCCGGGCGCATTCATCGCATCCGTAATGACATCCGTGATAACATCTGTGATAACACCATTGATAACATCAGCGTCGCCAGTTGAATGTTCGTCCAATCGAGTAGGGGCTGTTGGTTTGCTAGATAGGTGTTTCGGTTTAAAAACATTAGCCGCTTCGCTGCGCTGATATATATCGCGGATGACAGATTGGCTAATGCGGTTGTCTTCCAGACTGCCTAACAGCTCTGGTTGAAACAAAAAACACAGCTGCAGATGCAGTTGTACCGTCAATTCGCTATCAAAATTGAGCAGGGCATCTTGCGCTTGCCGAGCTTGGTTTTTTCGCCCCAATCCCATTTTGTTTTTGATGTCTTCACGCAGCAACCAGCCATAACTGCCTTTTGGCAGTTTTTGGGTCAGCGCAGAGAGCTGCTGCAAAATCTTGCTGCGATTTTCAGGGGTATTGGTAGGATATTGACGCGTCAGACTTGAGTACAAATACGCTGATAGGGGAACGGCCTGGGCGATTTGTTGCTGCATCGCTAACAAACCATGCGCTTTGACATAACTATCAGGGTCATGATTATCAGGCAGTGTCAAAAAACGTAATTCCTTGCCATCAGTGAGCGCAGGCAAACCCACCTCCATGGCGCGCCACGCGGCTTTTTGTCCTGCACTATCACCATCAAAACTTAAAGTAAGTATGGGATTAAATTGCAGCAATCTTTCGATTTGTGATTGCGCCAGCGCTGTTCCCATGGAGGCAACTGCGCCATACACGCCCGCTTGATGAAGGCTTATGACATCCATATAACCTTCAACCACCAGCCAGTCTTTGGCTTTGGCTTTGCGACCTTCAAAAAGACCATACAACACGGCTTGTTTATGAAATACCGGTGAATCTGAAGAGTTGATATACTTGGGCTGCTCATCATCCGACATGGTGCGACCGGCAAAGCCGATCACCCGCCCTTGTTGGTCGCGAATGGGAAAAATCACCCGATTGCGCAGCAAATCAAAATCACGTCCATTTTGCGAAGTGCGCACCAATCCTAAGATTTTTAACCCTTCAATGTCTTGGGGGAAGGCTTCTTCAAGATGTTGCCAACCGTTTGGGGCAAAGCCTAAGGCAAATTCTTCGATGGTGTGCGGCGTCAGACCACGTTTGAGCAAATAATGTTGCGCAAAGCTATTTTGCTGTAATTGGTGCTGATAAAACTGGCAGATTTGGGTCAGTAAGTCGTATAAACTCGATGAACTATCCTGCACGCTGTTATTAGCCAAGTCCTCAAAGGGTGAAAATCCGCCAACGCTTGCTGCATCATACTCGCCAAAAGGGATAAAGCTTGCATCTAAGTTATCAGACGTTTGAAAATCATCAAAAGCGTCTATCCACAAAGCCTCTGTATTGGTAATAGCCGGACGCTCGGCAACATCTGAGTCAAAGAGGGCTTGCGCGGGACTTTGAGCCAGATTTTGATGAGAGGATGCGCTGGCTTTCGATACAGCAGGTTTGGGTGCAACGGGTGTTTTTTTATAGGTATGTGATTTATTGACAGGCTCTTTGGGCAGCTCAATCCCTGTTTGACGGGACAATTCTTTGAGCGCTTCACCCGCAGTGAGGTTTTCGTACTCTTTTAAAAAGGTGAGCGCATTACCGGCGACACCACAGCCAAAACAGTTATATAGCCCTTTTTGCGGATTGACAAAAAATGAGGGCGTTTTTTCTCCATGAAAAGGGCAACAGCCTTTGAATTCATTGCCCGAACGTTTGAGCTCCACATGCTTGCCAATAATCTTGACGATATCGGCATTGGCAATGATTTGATCAATGATGGCATTGTTACTCATGGTAAAAAGCGCATTTCCAGTTAAAAATTAGCTGATTGAAAAAAAATAGCTAGGATAAACCTAGCTAATGTTAACGGGGTTTATAGATTATTTGACTTGACTGGTATTGTCAGGTGGCAGACCCAAACCAATTGTGGTGTCACGTGGTCTGGTTGCTGTTTCATCATTTGCCGTGGTAGCCGGACTTGGCAGGCGCATTGCCGCAGCTTGCTGAATTGAAGTCTGAATCACTTGTGGCTTGGTATTGCCTGAGTATTGACCCGACTGCTGGGCTAGCCCTTGAATAGCAGCATTTTGTGAACTTTGACCGAGCACGCCCAATGTGGCTTTATTTAACCAGTTTGAACCGGTACGGCTATTATCAAGTTTGACGTTGCCACGCGCATCAATCAGCGCAGGATAATTGATACGAAGCAGTTGTTTATATTGGTTGGCGGTATCGGTCATTCCCAGTTTATCATAGCTATAGGCGATGGTTGCAATAGACTCTGGAATTGCCTCGCTTTGTGGGTAGTACTGAAACACCCATTTAGCACGGTTGGCGGCTGCCACATAGGCTTTGCGTTTAATATACCAGCGCGCTACATCCATCTCACTTTCTGCCAATTGGTTATAAATATAACGCATACGTAGCGCAGCGTCTGGAGCATAGGCACTATTGGGAAAGCGATTAATCAGTTGCTGAAAGTTATTAAAGGCAATGCGCGAATAGCCCATATCACGGTGTGCAGGATTGAGCTTGGTGTATTTCATCACGCCGCCTGATGCCGCCTGCATATTTGAGATGCCGCGAACATAGTAAGCGTAGTCAACTTGCGGGTTGGACGGGTAAGACTGGATAAAACGATCGGCACTGGCAATGGCATCTAAATAGTCACCATGTTGGTACTGCGCATACATCAAGTCAAGTAACGCTTGCTCGCTGTAATCACCCACAGGATAGAAAGTCCGTAAGTCGTTTAACTGGCTAATCGCTTTGGCAAAATTGCCTTTTTTGATGTTGTCAGACGCCGCTTGGTAGTAGCCTTGTTCGCTTTTTTCAGCTTTGGTCGCAACGACTTCGTCTTTGCCACCCAACAATTTTGAATTTTTCAGCGTTTGACAGCCAGATAAAGTGGTCAAAGCTAGAGTAATTGCGGTGACACCCACAACTTTGGAAAGATGATGCATACGAACCTCAAATCTATTGCAAAAATATTTGCCCATCATAATACTTATTATTCAAAACTGAATGCAAAATATTGTATTAAAAATTTCACTAAGTCTATCACGAAACGTTATACTTTGTGACCTATCCGCGCATATTAATTTCGAAAATCCCTATACCCTAAGTCTGAACTGTTTATGACCACGCCAATCGCCTCACATCCAAACAACTTAAATCCAATCGATTCAAACATTGAATCTATGACTAAAAACAACACCAATCAACTCGAAGAAGAATGGGAAAGCCTGCCACAACCACACCCAAGCCATCAAAACCTGCAGACCCACGACGCTGGCAGTCATCACATTGTCCAAGATTATACAGTCAACTCTGAGCAAATAGGGGAGCGCATTGATAAAATTGCTGCCTTGGTGTTTAGCGATTATTCGCGTGAGCAAATCAAAAATTGGCTTGAGTCAGGCGAACTAACCGTAAACAGCGCAGCGCAAAAACCCAAATATCGTCTTAAGCCCAACGATGTATTGATGCTTAAAGCGAGTTTGACCGCTCAACAACAAGATTTGCCCGAGAATATCCCACTTGATATCTTGTATGAAGATGAGGCGGTGCTAGTCATCAATAAGCCCGTAGGTTTGGTCGTCCATCCTGGCGCAGGCAATGGGTCGGGTACGCTAGTCAACGCGCTACTTTTTCATTATCCTGACAGCCGCACGCTACCTAGAGCAGGATTGGTACATCGAATCGATAAAGAAACATCGGGCTTAATGGTGATTGCAAAAGACAGTCAAAGCCAGCTGCATCTAATTAATCAGCTTAAAGACAAATCCGTGTACCGGCTTTATCAAGCGATTGTGTTGGCGTCCGCCGCTGAGCTTGCCCGCCATCGCACCATTGATGCACCCATTGGTCGACATCCCACCCAGCGCACCAAAATGGCGGTGGTGGGTAGTGGTAAACCTGCTGTCACCCATCTTGAGAAAATCACAGCGATAAGCGAGGCTGTCTCATTGGTCAGCGTCCGACTGGAAACAGGGCGCACCCACCAAATCCGTGTACACTTATCAAATTTGGGTTTTCCATTGCTCGGAGACCCGCTCTATGGCGCTGCTCGTAAAAATGCGATATTGTTAAAAACCTTGGATGACGACCAAAAACATGTCGTACAACAGTTCCAGCGTCAGGCGCTGCATGCGTATGAGCTTGGCTTTATCCACCCAAAAACAGGCGAGCCTATTAAAGTGCAAGCGCCATTACCCGATGATATGCAACAGCTACTTGAACATTTACAGTCAATATAAAGACAAAGACACGGTAGATATATCACATGAATATCTGGTTTAAATATGCCATCACTGCATTAATGGTGGTATTGGTTTCAGAGTTTGCAAAACGCAGTGACAAGCTAGGAGGATTTATAGCCGCGTTGCCATTGGTGACGATTTTGACCTTGGTTTGGCTGTATCTTGAACATCAATCCACCGAAAAAATCGCCAATCACGCCTATTACACATTTTGGTATGTGATACCCACCTTGCCGATGTTTTTAATTTTTCCATATTTGCTGCCAAAAGTTGGTTTTTGGGCGGATTTGGGCATTTGTATCGTAGTGACGGTTATGATCTTTTGGTTATTGGCCAGACTACTAAGCAACTTTGGTATTCAATTATTGTAGAAAAGCCAAAATTAGACCATTTTTTCCGTTAAATATTTCCAATAGCGTTTTGGCAAATACTGAATATGTAGCTTGCGATTTAAGCGCTCTTTGATGGTCACGTGGGTAAAATATTTTTGCCAAAGCGTTTGGTATTGTTGTTCTGCCTTGCTATAAAACTGCTGTGGATGCAGTAGCGCTTCATCATCTACATCGCAGATGATATGGACTTGTTCGCTGGGATCATCGTGAGCGTAATAAATACCAAACCCGCGTTTGACATCATAAATCGCCCAAGTCTGATCGGCATAGCGTTCTTTAAAATGCTGATGCAAAATGGGTAATACATTAAAATCTGGCTCAACACGCGCAAAATATACCGATTTGTCGGTGTGTGGCATTTGCATTTGTTCAAATCGCACAAACGCCTGCATACGGTGGCGCTCACGCCCGACCATTTTGATAAGTTTGCTCACTGCCATCACATCCGCATGGGTATAATTCTCCCACACATCAAGGTTGGGATTGGACAATTGAAACCGTACCACCCCAAACAGATGACTATACACCGTAGGCGATTCTGATAAAAAGCCCCATAGCAGTAGTCGCATACCGTTTTTGCCAAATTTGCCAAAGACGCGCGCTAATTTATCACTCACCCGTAAGGTCTTGGCTTCATCGGTCGCGACGGTAACAGTGTCTTGCCAAAAATTGGGCACCACTTCATGCTCAGCTTGAATGGTCACAATCGGGGTGTGCTGCCAGCCATTCTCATAGATGGTGAACACACACGTGAGCCACCCTTCAAAGCTGCCATCAAAGATTAAAATGGGAGTCTCAGCCGTCACTAAATCCATAAATGATTGACCTTTTGCACAGTGAGCTTTAGAACCTTAATTTTAAAAGATTGATTTTAAAAAATTAAGTTTAAAACAATAATGCTAAAACAACGCCAATTGACCATGCCGTTCGGCTTTGAATTTGGTTTGGGTCTGCGCCAGCACATAATCGCGAAAATTATCCTGCGTTAAATGACTTAAATGCTCATTGCGACCTTTGAGTGCGATAAAGTATTTGGCACGGTTTACGGCAGCGCCCATTTGCTTGAGATGTTCGAGTGTCAAAGTCGAAAATTTTCGTGCCTGAACAATTTTTTTGGCGGTTCGTGTGCCAATACCCGGAATACGCACAATCATCTTGTAGGGCGCGGTTTGGATATTGACGGGAAAATGTGACTTATTACGAATCGCCCAAGCCAATTTGGGGTCACAGTCCAAATCCAAGAACGGGTGGTCATCGGGTAGAATTTCTTCTGCTTCAAATCCATAAAAACGCATGAGCCAATCCGCTTGGTACAAGCGATTTTCTCGCACCATCGGCACAGGGGTACCCATGGCGGGCAAGCGATTGTCACTGAGCATAGGCACATACCCTGAATAGTACACCCGTTTTAGGTCATATTCTTGATAAAAATGGCTCGATAAACGGATGATTTGTAAGTCAGTCTCTTGCGCTGCGCCCACAATCAGCTGGGTACTTTGACCCGCTGGGGTAAATTTTGGGGTATGTTTGTGTTGCTTTTTACTGTCTTTAAACACCACGATTTGTTCTTGCACCACTTTCATTGGGGCTTTCATATCGTCATGGTTTTTTTCAGGGGCGAGCAATGCCAAGCCTGATTTGGTAGGGATTTCCATATTGACGCTTAAGCGATCGGCATACAATCCTGCTTCCTGCATCAACTCAGCAGACGCACCCGGAATGGTTTTTAGATGAATATAGCCATTGAATTTGTGCGCAAGGCGCAAGGTTTTGGCGACACGAACCAATCGCTCCATGGTGTAGTCGGGTGATTTAAAAATCCCTGAGCTTAAAAACAAGCCTTCAATATAGTTGCGCCGATAAAACTGCATGGTCAAATCAACCACTTCTTCGACAGTAAATGCTGCGCGCGGCGTATCGTGACTGCGCCTTGAGGTGCAATACGCACAATCATAAATACAGTGATTGGTAAACAATATTTTTAATAAGGAAACACAGCGGCCATCTTCGGTATAGCTATGACAAATACCTGAGTTAGCCGTGCCGAGTCCTTTGTTATGATTGTCACGTTTGCTGCCACTTGATGAACAGGAAACATCATATTTGGCAGCAGCGGCTAAGATGGATAATTTGTCTTGCAATCTTTCATAATTCATCGCGTAAACCTTGCATATCTCATATATCAGCGGATAAAAACATAAAAAATAGGTTGCAAAATTAAACTTAAGATGAGTATTTTACCTTATTAAGCGGCTAAAAATACGGTTAAAAAAAAGCAAGACGACAACGTGTGACGTCTTACTTTTGGTAGATTAACGAATTAGTGACTACCAATTACGAATTATGAATTACGGATTCACGATAATAGCCGGTGCAGTCGTGACAGGCACGGTGGTCATTGTCGCTACCGCAGGCGTTGATGCCGGTAGCAATACGGGGGTTGTCGTGGTAGTAGACACAACGGTGGCAGGTTTTGACACGGTTACTGTCGCGCCTGAGCCTGTTTGTACCGTCACTGGGGTGGTGGTATTGACATTCGATGTTGATACTACGGTCGTACTAGGCAGTGTGGTAATAGGCGCTGTTGTTACCACAGGGGCTGTGGTAGTGACGACAGGCGTAGAGGTAGAGACAGTGCGATAGGTCGGCGTGGTGACAATTTGTGTTGGATAAAATGGCATACCGTCAACAATGGTAAATCCATTGGGTCGAACCATCACCGTATCGCTCGTGCCATCGATATGTTGATTGACAATTGTTGTGGTTTTTGGTGCGACGCGTGTCGTGGTTACCGTTGTCGTTTTCTTAGCGGCGGCTTTGACGGTACGCGCATGACTGGGGGTTGCCACGGCACTCATGGCAATCACCGCAACTGTCGCGGCAACGATTTGGGATTTTTTTATAGCAGTCATCATGTTGTGTTTCCTCAAAAATATACACCGGATTGATAAAATTATTATGCGCATATTGTTGATAGAAATATAAGTTATAAATGTAAATAACACGCAAAATTTGCAATTTATGCGATAGCTGCTGTGAAAAAATGTAACTGCATGGGTAGGTTAACTCATCGAATGGGCAAATTTGATAGGCTTAAAACTTTGTCAGGTAAAGCGCTTAGACCTGCAAAAAAATAGGCGTGACGGTTGTTTTATTGGGTTACAAGGTTTATCCTTATCCGTTGACATTGAATATTTGGGCAATGCCACGTTAGCGTAAATTTTTTAGCAGTCAAACTTATCAATTAAATGTAGGAGCTATTCATGTTTTCACATGTAGAACCGTATGCAGGTGACCCGATTTTGGGGTTGATGGACAAGCATAAACAAGACCCACGTGCCGACAAAGTTAATTTGGGTGTGGGTGTATATTTTGATAATGACGGTAAATTACCCGTCCTCAACTGTGTGCAAAAAGCTGAAGCACAAATCGCTAATCCACCAAAACCACGTCCCTATTTGCCAATGGACGGCCTGCCAGGTTATCGCGCGGCTTGCCAAAACCTATTGTTTGGTAAAGATGCACAAGTATTAAAAGACCAGCGTGTGGCAACCACAGCGACCATCGGTGGTTCAGGCGCGCTCAAAGTCGGGGCTGATTTTATTCATGCTTGGTTTCCACAAGCCAAATGCTATGTGTCTGACCCAACGTGGGCGAACCATATTGGTATTTTTGAAGGGTCTGGTTTTGCGGTGGGCAAATATCCCTACTATGATGCAGCGACCAATGGCATCAAATTTGATGAACTGATTGCTTTCTTAAACACCTTGCAAGCCCATGATGTGGTGTTGCTGCATCCTTGTTGTCATAATCCAACGGGCGTTGATTTGACCCAAGCGCAATGGGATGAAGTGCTTGAAGTAGTAAAAGCGAAAAACTTGCTTGCCTTTATGGATATTGCTTATCAAGGCTTTGGTGAAGACATGGATGCAGATGTCTATGCGATTCGCAAAGCAGTGGACATGGGCTTGTTGTTCTTTGTCAGTAACTCATTCTCAAAAAATCTATCATTGTATGGTGAGCGCGTTGGCGGTTTATCTGTGGTGTGTAAAGACGAAGCACAAGCCAAAGCGGTACAAGGTCAATTGCAGTTCAATATCCGCCGCATTTACTCAAGCCCACCTTCGCACGGCGGTCACGTGGTTGATATCGTGATGAATGACGACGCGTTATTCAATGAATGGGTACAAGAAGTGTATGTGATGCGCGATCGCATCAAAGACATGCGCCAAAAACTGCGTGACAGTTTAGAAGCCAAATTACCGGGTCGCAGTTTTGAATATATCACCAAGCAAAACGGTATGTTTAGCTATACCGGTCTCACCCCTGAGCAAGTAGCGCGCATTATCAAAGATTTTGGTATCTATATGGTCGCTAATGGGCGTATCTCGGTTGCCGGTTTAAACGCTAGCAATATCGACTATGTGGCCAATGCCATGGCAGAAGTGTTAAAAGACTAAGCGTATTACATGCGCTTATTAAATAAGCCTGTTAAAAAACTAAGATATTTAAACAATCAAAACCCTTAACCGCGTGTTAGGGTTTTTTTATAGTGACAGCGTTTTTGACACAGCTTTGGTAAGATTGTAGAAATATTTTTGAGGGTTGTTAATTAAATCGCCACAAAAAACCTTGCTTTTGGTATCGGCTTTTGCTGAGATACCGATTACAATAATTTTAATAAAAATAGGATATCTTTATGGTCGCCCACAACCCCATACCCAATTTTCAAACCGCAACTAATTCTACGCCGCCATCCATCCCGCAAGCCATCACCCCCCAGTTTCGAGAAATCGACTACGGCAATAACGTTGCCCAGCGTACTCTGTGCGTTTTGGTGTTGGATTTGTCAGGCTCAATGGCGATACGCTCAGGCAATGGCGACAAACGCCGTATCGATATGCTCAATGAAGGGATTGAAGCGTTTTATCATGATTTGATGAAAGATGAAACAGCCCGCAACCGTGTGCGTTTAGCCATTGTCATCGTGGGCGGGGTCAATGATACCGCAGAGCTAATGATGGACTGGACCGATGCGATTGATTTTTTCCCCATTAAATTTCGTGAAAATGGCATGACGCCGCTCGGGCAAGGTATGTTACTTGCGCTCAATTTGATTGAGCAAGAGCGTATCAATCTACGCGACAACGGTATCAATTATACCCGTCCTTGGGTTATTGCCATGACGGATGGTCTACCCACCGATAGCCAAGATGTGTGGCAGGCGGCTATCAATCAATGCCACCAAGCCGAGCAAAATAATCAATGTATTATTTATCCGATTGCCATTGATGCGGGCGTGCAAGAAGTTAAGATGCTCAAACAGCTGTCGATTTTAACCCCGCCCGTGCATCTCAACTCCGTTAAGTTTGTCGAATTTTTTGTGTGGTTGTCCGCGAGTCTTAAGACCGTGTCACAATCTGCGCCTGGGGAAACCGTACAATTAGGGAGCATCTCACCGTGGGCGACCATTCAAAGTTGATGGTAAAGACAATCACCTGCAACGCTCATGACAATAAAAAAACCTAAAAAAAATTGGGGATAATGATGAACCAAACCACGGATTTGTTCGCGCAAACATCGCACTCATCAGTCCAATCATCTTGGCAAGTGTATGGCGCATCCAGTATTGGTAAATCCCATATCGACAGCAACCTGCCCAATCAAGACAGTATCTATTTGCAAAAAACCCAAGACGGTATAGCGGCTGTGGTATGTGATGGGGCGGGCTCGGCAAAATTTAGCCAAGCGGGGGCAGCGTTTTTTAGTCAATCGATTGGAAAAATGCTGCTTAGTCTCGGTGTCGGTCTCAATGTTAGTCGCAGTGTCAGTATCAGTGTCAGTCACAGGGGCATTGCGGCTGATTTAGGACAACTTACACAGCAAATTATCGAGCAATTATCACAAATACGCCTCGACCTGCAGTCGCAGCTGCCCGCTGAATCGAGCCTAAGAGATTATCACACTACCTTTACTGGGCTACTCATCCATTCAAATCATCAAGCCATATTGGTGCAAATCGGCGATAGTCCTCTTATCACCAGCCAATTTGTTGTCCGCCATCCTCACATTGATTATTTTACCAACTTGCAAGTGTACGGGGATGATAGCAAGAATGAATACGTCAATGAGACGCATTTTATCACCCAAGACAATTGGCAATCCTTCTTACGGGTTGAGGCAATTGATTTATCGCAAGTGGATTGCCTTGCACTGATGTCAGATGGCTGTGCGGACTTGGTATTTGAAGGCGCAAGTGTTACGCCCAAAATTTACCGCCCTTTTTTTGGCAACTTGCTATTTAATTTAACCCAAAGTCAAAGCTCACAGCAGGGCAGCGCGATTATTGAACAGGCGCTTGGCAACCCTGCGACCTATCGATTAACCGGCGATGATAAATCCTTGGTGGTATTACTAAAAAATCAACAGCATTATCAAAACCTTGAACCGATGGTTGAGGGGCAAAATGAAACCCTAGCGAATGACACTATAGCGAATGACACTATAGCGAATGCACCAAACAACCCCACGGTTTGGCATGCCGATGCTGTCAATCATAAAAATACCCGCGCCACTAGCACGCCTGATGATATAGCCTTTAATAACATCAATAACGTAGCGCCTAACCCAAATCCGCACGCCAGTGTTGTAACTGACCCTGCAACTTCAGCTGCCACAACGTCGCAGGTGTTGCCCCCTTCGCAGTCCGTCAGTGACTCAACCAGACAGCGGCGCAATACCGCTATGATGGCTGGCGCCGCGATGCTCATTGGCACAGGTGTATTGGGCTGGATAAATAAAGAGCGATTGCTGCCCACGCAAACTGTCAACAATGCCAATACGGCGGCATCGGTGGCAAGCACAACGCCCACCTCGGCTATAACGCCCCCACTGACCGCGCACGCACTGGGTGATTCCTATGCCATTGACTTGAGCAAAGTTGCAGCGGTTACCGATAGTGGCAATCCCATCGATGATCCCATCTTAAAGGTAATAATAGCCAGTCCGCAAGGTCAGTCTCTCGATGTCATCGAGCACAAATCCAAACAAACAAGCAGCGCTAAAACTAAAAACGACAATAAAAACGAAAACAAAAATAGGGTGAATCAGCCCTTATTATCCGCCACTGTGACCACGGTGGTTGCTAATAAAAACCCAACGGTTGCCAGTGGCGCAGCGAGTACAGCGTTGCAAAACCAACATACCGAGACCGAGGCTACTTTAGCGGCTAATTTGACCGACTCACAATTTAACAATCATGCTGTCAAATTTGCCGCTAAAGCAAGCTGCTTGCCAGTGACCGATACCCATGATTTGACAAGTTTGGGTGTCAATATCCAACCCACCATGAATTACTACAACTGCCAAATTAGCTTGCCTATCAAATCGATGATAAGCCAAATAGCTGGGTTAAGCAAAAAGACGGAAATCTTGGATAGTCTGACGCTCGATAAAGGGCTATCAGAAATTTTAACTAGCGCTACCACCAATACCGCAGCTACCGCCTCTACGGTTACGGTTACGGGTTTGCCTGCTAGCACGGTCAGCGATTCTAGCGGCAATCAGCAAATACAGCTATACTATTTGGGTGTTACTGACCCAGTAAACCATATGAGTGCTACTGCTAGCACTGATTTAGCCGCTTTACCCGCCTCATCTGCCCATCTCAAGAGATAGTCCATGCCGTATTTAATTGCAAACAATCAGCGTATCACCATTGATTTGCCTATCTCTCATGAGATCGGCTCTGGCGGTATGGGCATTGTCTACCGTCTTGGTAATCTGTTAGGTACGGGCAATTTGGTGGCAAAAATCTTTAAAAACCCCACCGATCCCAAAAACCCCAGCCTTGCCAAACTACAAGCCATGATGGCGCGCCCGCCTGAGCATATTTATCAAGTAATTAATGGGGTAGGGTATACCCAGTTTGCTTGGGTGAGACATCTGATTGTCGGCGAGCATGACGAGCTCATTGGCTATGCCATGCCAGAGCTGGATTTTGATAGGTCGTTATCGCTCAATCCTTTTATGTACCCACGAGAGGCAGCAAAACTGACCGCGTATCAGCAGAGTCTCAATTATCGCGTGCAGCTGTGTGCCAATATTAGCGCCTTGATGGCGGATTTACATGGTCATGGGCATGCTTTTATTGATTTTAAAGAAGCCAATATGCGCCTGATGCCAGAGCCAAGCACGGGCATGGATGATGATTATAAAGGCTTTATCGTTGGGTTTATCGACTGTGATAGCTATCGTATTACTGCCAGTGATGGCAGCGTTTATCCCAGTCCTGTCATATCTCCTGAAATGACCAGTCCTGAGTATCATGAACATAAAGACATTGGTTTGTTGGATGAAAAACACGACCGTTTTGTACTGGCGATTGAACTGTTTAAAATTTTAAACAATGGTATTCATCCATTTTATTTTATCCCTGTGTCAGACCGATTAAAAAATGCCGCCCATCGCAACACCGACCAATTTATCAAAGAGCGGCTATATGCTTACGGCTTGCAGCCACAGCCAGAGATTGCACCGCTAAAAAACAGCATTCATGTGTGTTGGGATGACCAAACCCGTGCGATGTTTGATAAAGCGTTTTTATCCACCCATCCAACGGATCGTCCAAGCGCCGCCGAGTGGGAAAACCATCTACGCGGATTGGTTCAACATCGACAGTTTAAAGTGTGTGAAAACTATCCCAATGACGCCAGCCACATTCATTTTGTCGGTAAACCCTGTCATCGCTGTCTGTTTTTAACCGTACCCAATAACCCGTTAACCACGCCCGTGCCCGCAATCAGCGCTGCAGCGACAACCAGCGTCTGGCAGACCACGCCCACCCGTGCTTCTGTAGCGTCTACTGCCGCAAATCACCCCAGTCAGCAGCCAACCGCGGCTTTGACCGGTTTGATGGATGAGGAAACATTGGCAAACAATCGTCGGCTTGAGCAATCGCTCAATACTCAATCTAGCAGTCACAGGGGCATACCGAGCCAACCCATCAATGTCGGCGGTGCAGGGGATGCAGTCGACGACGAGACCCAAACAGCGGCGACTCATTCAATGGCGATGCCAGATACAATGCTAGATACAATGACAGATGCGATGACAGCACCCGCGCATCACACTGATACTGCAGATGCGACACCCACTACGCCACCGCATACCACTGCCACCGGTGAGGTAGCTGTCAAAAAGCCCTCTAAAGGGTGGCTGATAGCGATGATTGCCGGTCTAATTGCTGGTATAGTGGCAATCGGTGGCTATGGGGTATCAAGGTTAAAATCCGCCTCAACATCCACAACATCACAATCCGCCACTAGCAATCAGTCTGATAATACCAAAGCGGCAAGTAGCGATGACAATCCACAAAAAAAACCGAAAAGCCAAAATAGTTACAGCACCATCATCAAATCGCTGCCAACAGCAAAAGCCACGATGACGCAAGCGCTTAAAGCGCAAAATGGCTTTTTTGCTTCCTCGTCGCAAACTAGCGTAGCCAAGCTGTATCAAGATACGCTCGGTATTAGCCCTGAGTTTTTTGATAACGTAGTCAAGGTGGGTGAATTTGCCGAGCCATCGCTCAAACAGCTGCAAGAGCTCGGTTACAGCCAAGATATCAATGCGACAAAGCAATACTCGCTTGAAGCCTTTCGCAACGCGGATATGGGCTATTTTAAACAGCAGCCGATAAATAAAACACTCGCCAAACAACTCAATGAAGCGGCAAAAAGCTATTACTGGCGTAAAAAAGACCCAAAAGCCGCCGTTTATCTTCAAGCGCAAGCGGTCAAAAACAACCCCAATCAAGGCGAATATGTCGCCAATTTTGCTTATTATTTATTTAAAAATAACTATCCTTATAGCAAATCTTTTTTGCTTTATGCGCTACAAACGCCGCGTGATAGCAGCAAATACCCCAATACTTATATGATTGAATTGGCATCGGCAATGGCACTGCAAGCGGGTGATGACAAAGGCGCAGTGGGGTCGTTATTGGCGCAGTTTTATACCACGGACAATCAACAAAAACGTTGCCAAAACATGTTAAATTATCCGCAAACCTATCCAGAATTGGTACCCATCGCCGAGAAAGTATTAGCCATTATCGACCAGCAAAACAGTAGCGGTGCCAATCCTGTGCCCGCTGATTGCTTGCCGCCCTACAACTGGGTGGTTGGATCGTCAAATTAAAAATATGAAAATAGGGTAGTAAACATCTATGATTATTGTCTGCCAACAATGTGGTCAAAAATTACCAAAAACTGCGGTTATGTGCCCAAATTGTGGTAATCGTCAGTTTGCGCAACCCTCTGATAATCCTACTCAGCCGCAGCAAGCAAATTCGTTTGTACAGTCAAGTGGCTATCATGCCTATGACAGTACCCATAACGCGAACCAGCCAGAACATTCTACTTGGCAAAGTTATACGCCAAATCCATCTACAGGCAATTATCAACCGACCGATATGCCAGCTGTTCAGGCGAGTCAACCCATGCAGCATCCTGCTCAACCAATCTATGCCCAGCCTAACCCTAATTATGAACAGCCTGATATTGCTCAGGCGTCAAATCCACCCGCACAACCCACTGACTACGCAAATCCTTATGTCGCTCCCACAGTGCAGCCACAGTACCCTAGCCAATACCCAACGCCCGCTACCAATCAGCTGCCTTCGACCGCGCTGCAGACTCGTAAGCCTGCTTATACCATGCTGTATGCAGGTTTTGTGCGCCGTGCATTGGCGTATCTATTTGATTTAGCGTTAGTCAGTTTATTATTGGGATTGGCTTATCAATTATTGTTGCCGCAGATTTTACCGCAGCTTGGCATTCGCGGGTTTAGCGATCAAACGCTTGCCTTGATAGCGTATGGATTTTATTTGTTTTATATGACGTTATTGACCTGTTTGGGACGACAAGCAACGGTGGGCAAGGTGATTATGGGTATGTGGGTGTTTGGTATGCAGGGTCAACGGCTTAATTTTTTCCATGCGCTGATTCGAGAAACGCTCAAACTGATTTTGCTGCCATTTGGTTTTTTGATGTGGTTTACCGCCCGTAAACAAACGCTGCATGATTTAATCGCCCGCACGGTGGTGTTGTATGACCCCAATTAATTTTTAAACAGGGATAACAATAAAAAAAGTTAATCAATTTGGAAAACCCCATGCTAAACATAGTGAGTCGTACAAAAGCCAGCAAAAAACCCAACGCCAAAGCGCAAACGTTGAGCGAAATCATGGTTTTAGCGGTGGTATGGCTCCTGTTAATTGGCGCATTTTTACTGGCAGATTACGCCCATTCGCCCAAACTGCAGCGTTATCAACTCGAACTCACCAGCTATACTGAAGGCATCGCCAAACCGCAACTGCTCAGCAAATATTGTGGCGACAACGTCATTACTAATCTGTATGACAACCGTAATGACCCCAACTATGGCATGACTCAAGCCTGTGCCCAAGCCAGTCAGCCCACACAATTAATCAGTGAGGCAAAGCAACATTTTGCCAAAACCCAACAAGTCTTAGCGGCCGCATGGCAAGCCCAAGGCAAACAGCAACGCCAAACCGAGCTGGTTGAAAATGAAACCGAAGTGAATTTGGGTGGCGATAAACTCAGCAACCGCCAAGACTGGCTAAACCTTAATGCTAGCGGGCAACTCGATAGTTTAAACAAGCTAATGGCGGTAAAAACCGATAAATTATCCCCTGCTGACCAAGCCAATTTTGCGGTGTCATTGCTTGCGGTTGCCGATGGCAATCGACGTTTTGCCTACAATCGCTTGTTTGCCAGTCAGCCAGAACTCGCCAAATTGCTCAATCAATCGGCAAACGATGTCGCCAGTATCTATGACGCCAATAACAACCAACAAAAAGCCCTGCAAGCGAACAATTTACTGCCGTTAATTGGCACGCCCACCCATTTGGGAATGCTCACTCAGGTGTTTGTTTGGTCGTGGGTAACGTGGGGGTTACTGTGGCTGTCGCGGCGTAAGCATTGGCTAGAAGTATTACCGATAGCCATCACTGTGTGGGGACTGGTTATTGCAGGTGTTAGCCATACAGTGATATTGCCGATGATGGTGGGGGTCGTACTGTTTTGCGTTGGCGTGCTACTCAGTGTATTGACGATTTTTTCACCCATGCGTCGGTTGATGGAAAAATTCCCCGACAACCGTGCCATGCTGTCATCTGCGTGGATTTATCCGTTGTTTGTAGGCTTTGCTACCTTTGGTTTGATGATTTTATTTGATTTAAGCACCCGTAGTTATCTGTCACTGCGTTATATTTTTCTCAATCATTTCAAAGATTTGTTTTGGTGTTTTGTGTTTATTAGCCTGGCTCGCCCGATTAGCAGTTTGGTTAGTTGGGGGCTTAAAACCCTCGTTGCCAATAACTTACTACACAGCAGCTGGGGCAATGTCAAATCGGCGATGACTAAAGCGCGTGTGTGGCTGCTTGCCTTTGCGGTGGGCTATCTGGGCTTGGCAGTGTTGATTCACAGTGACAGTGCCAAAGTCGCTGAATTGTCAAAGATTTGGCTGATGGTGTTTTTGGGCGTGTTTTTGGCGATTAACCAACGCAGTTTGATTAATCATCTGTTTTTTCGCTCCAAAAAAATGACCCTACTGCTTGCTTTTTCGGTGGTGTTGCCGTTTATCGCGCTGGGTATTGCCAATGAAAAAGGCACCATGCTGGTATTTTTGTTTTTGTTTACCTTTTTGGTGGGCGTGGCGCTATCCAACAAGATTTTCCAAATGGGCGGGCGGGGTTATATTTTGGGCGTGTTGTCGAGTACCGCGATTTTGCTTTTGCTGATGATGGTGTTGGTGAATTTAAGCGGATTTGATGCGCGCACTGCCGAGCGGGTCAATGCGTGGGTCAATCCGTTTGTGGCGAGCAACGATCAGATGGCGATTTTGCATTGGTTTCGCGATAGTGTGCCGATGATTGGCTATGGGTTTGGCGATATTCCGTGGTGTGGTTATCACTTATCGGGCTGTCAGGGCGTGCCGCTACAGATGCAAAGTGACTATACGATTACCTCGGTGATGGCAGTGGTAGGTATCGGGGCAAGTGTGGTGCTGATGATGGTGTATTTTGCGTGGCTTGCGCTCATTGCCCGTCAGCAGATGGCGTTTGCCAGTGAGCAGATGAAATCACGGCTGTTGTCGGGTGGTTATTTTTTGCTGGCGTGGGTGATTTTGCTGTGGGTGGTGATTACGGTGTTTCAGGCACTTGTCACCATTTCGGGGAATTTAGGAATTTTACCGCTCACGGGGGTGACCTTGCCGTTTTTAAGTTATGGCACCAGTAATCTATGGCTCAATAGTATTATGCTCAGTTTGGCGCTGTTCCAGCCAAAGTTGATGATTAGGGAATAGGGGAACTTTGTGGCTATACCTCAACAAGATTTATTGCACAATAAAAACCAAAATCTTGATGTTGAATTATTGCTTAAATTAAAACAACCGCACCCAACTGGCTTTGAAAAATTTGTCCTAGATTTAATTAAAAGTGTCGCTAAAGCACGTGGCGGTGAAGTCGAAATTTTCCATAACGGTCAAGTCGGTGATGGTGGAGTAGATGGGGTAATTGAAGCACCAAAAACATATGTTACGAAACAAGATTGCTGTAAGTGAAAAAATAACATCATCCTTTGAAATTGACGAAAGTTATTTTGATAAATTTAATTAAGTTAAGCTAACGCAATCAGTTCTGGCTTTTTTTCCAAAAGCCGCATGAGCGTAATCGTTGCCCCTGTAGGGTGTCTTGTACCTTGCTCCCAATTTTGTAACGTGCGAGAACTTATATTTAACTTATCGGCGAATTGAGCCTGTGTTAGTCCTGTTTTAGCTCGGATTGCCTTAATATCTGGCAACTCATAACTAAAAACACGGCTTGGCTCGGCTTCGCCTTTGGCAATGCTTAATGCTTGAGAAAGAGATAATGATAAATCATCATAAAATTCATTGCTCATTGTGTAGTACCTGTTTGATAGCGTTTGTGAATTTACGCAAATTTGCTTTTTCTGCGGCAGATAGTGTGACTTTTTTTGATTTTGGGTAAGCCAATAACATAAAAAACTTGCCCGACTCCTCTATATAATAGTAAATGATACGCATACCACCGCTTTTACCAGTAGAAGATGATGACGACCAACGAGTTTTACGAACACCGCCTGTGCCTTGAACTAGGTCGCCTTGCTGGGGATTTTTTATTAAATCCTCTTGCAAATCTCGATAATTATCATCGTCTGTTAAATCTTTAATTTGCTTGGTAAAAAGCGGTGTTTCAATAAAGTGCAACATGGTTTTTCTCAAAATATGTTAATGTATTTTAATACTTCAATGAAGTATTTTCAATAATTGATTTACACGGATTAAGGTAATGACCGAAAACCAACCCCCGAAAGACGAAAACAGTCAAGAAACTATGAACAGTGGCAAGTTAGAAACTGTCCAAAACATAGATTTGGACAATCCATCACCGACTGATAGTATCAATGCCTTAGATGGTCGCGAAACTGCGATGCCTAGCAACTCGTCTAAAAAAGCCAAAACAATTAAAGATGACAGCCGTCCTGCCAGTTTTCGGGTTTCTCAAGCGCTTTACAAAACCATTTTGACCAACTTACAAGTGATTTTGGTGGTGTTTGTTGTCGGTCTTATCGGCTGGGTGGCGTGGTATCTCTCGCCCTTAACCGCCTCAAATACCACGTACAATGCAGCGGCTAACGAAAACGCCGTGGCAGTTGTCGTCGATAATCTGGGTATGGCGGATGTGGTCAACCAAGCCAACAGCCAAAATACTAATACCCAAAGTGCAAACGCCAATCTATCAACTTCGGTTAACGCCACGCCTGCCAAAACGTGCGATTTAACCCAGCCCAAAAACCAAGCCCGTTTTACCGACAGTATCAACCGAGTCAATCAAAGCCTGTTGACCTTATACCAGCAAAAACGTCTAGCCAACCAATACCAACTGCAAACTGCCAGCCTTTGGCAACAAGCCTGTGAGCAACATGTCAACGAAGACGCGTTAGCCTTTGCGCTAAAAACGCTTGCCAGCCCGGAGCGATTGTTGCAGCTACAATGGCGGGAACAACAGCCCAATCGCCGCAATCAAAACGACCCCAATGTCGCCCATATGCCAACCAATTGGCTCACCCAAACCAACCCTTGGTATGGGCTACCGGGCTGTGTGTACATCAAAACCGCCAAAACGGCGGACAATCAGACAGGCTACCTGTATGTCGATAGCCGTGGCAATACCATGACTGACACAGGTGACGTTGACCCATTAGCCCAGCTTTGTAACAACCCTAGATTGATTCCGATGTCGGTCAAATCCTTGGCGGTTAAACCATTGACAGGGGCGGTGACTTTACCCAATGCAGGCGTGGCTGACCCCAACAATGCTTTTAATAAAACCAAAAACGATATTCAAAACCAAGCCAATGGCGTGCTGCAAACCCTACAAGACAAACCCACGCAAGACCCGACAAAACGGATTGCCTCCACCAGCAAAACCGAGGTTGCTTTGCCGACCAACCTAGGGTTGATGTATAGTGAATTGTCCAACATCCACGCCAGGTATTTTGACCGCCAGTTATTTGACGCTTATCAAAGCTACCAACAAAAAAATGATCAACGCAGCTGGTGGCAAAAACTCACGGCACCGCCAATCAATAGTATCAATGTCGATGGCTCGGATATCAAAATCGGCTATAACATGGCGTTAACCCTGGATCCCGCCGTACAGACCACAGCCCAGCAAGTAGCGGATTGTGTCACCAATAATCCCAATGCCGCGGACTGTAATAACGTACTATCGCCTGCGTTGCAAAACGTCGCGGATGGCATGTATGAGAACGCCTTGGTACGCAGTATCGGTATCGCGGTGATTGACGTCAAAACCCAAGGCGTGCTTGCCCTTGCTAGCGCTGACTCCAACTGCTACCGTGCCGATAATGGCGATACCACGATTAAGCCCACAGGTTGCCCGATACTGTGGAAAAAAGACTGGAGCAAGCAAAACCTGATGAACCATGCGTTATACCAAACCGTGTACCCAGGTTCGACCGTTAAAACCGTACAAGCATTGGCACTGGTACGCGCCAATCCACGGTTTAAAAATATGCAAACCCCTGAAGCGCAATATCTCAAACAAGTGATGGCAAGCTCATCTACCGAAAAAGTGGCGAACTTTTTATATTGTCACCGCACCACCAGTGCGATGTCATTGCAACGTGACCGACAAGGCGTTTGCCCAGGTATGCCCGCCTTTAAAAAAGCCAGTGATGACATGGGCTGGAGTGTGAATTGTGCCGATAAAGGGGGCGTGAATTGCGGATTTAAAGATTTATTGTTTGGTAAAGCCTATAATAGCGACCCGATGCTACAAAGCCGCTATTTTTCAGGCGTACTGCTCACCGATGGCAAGCAAGATTACACCACCAAGCAATTACAATTTACCGAAAGCCAAGTGGCAAGCTGTGTCAAAGCCAATGGCGGACGTATGAATGGGGCGTGTCGTCAAGGGGGCGATGTGCTCAATGCCAGCATGAACCAAGTGTTTGGCGCAGGCAATGCCAAAACCTCGGTACTGGGTGTGTCGGATATGTTTGCCAATCTGCTGATTGCTGATAATGGCGCGACCCAGCGTCGTGGCGTGCATTTAATTGAGGATTTGTGGGGTGTCAATCAAATTCCACTGCGCCCTAAAGCCTGGCGAGGCGATGCCCAAAGTCAAGAGACATTGACCACAGCTACCAGCCAACTCGGCGCCACGCCACTGGGCATCAACCAATCTGACGCTCGTGGTGCGCTCAATTTATTATCAGGTACGCTGCTAGCAGGCACAGGCTTGGGCGGCGGCAATGGCACAGGTTTTGCTGCCTGTAACCAAGCGATTGGTAGCTGTGCCTGGACACAGGGCGTGATAGTGGGCAAAACAGGCACACCCGGCTTTAACTACCCAACCAGCCAAAACGGTCGCAGCTTTTATACCCCGAATGTCACCGCCAGTATGGTGGCAAATCTGTGTAACAATGCGGACATTCGCGCAGGCAAAGCTCAGCCATCGGTGGCGTGTTATGCTCGTCCCTATAAATGGTTTGTCTATGGGCTAAAAGATAAAAATGGCAAATGGGATAAAGCAGTAGCGGTATTGGTTGAACGTAACTGGACTAAAAATGGCTTGGTCGATGACCCTCGCGATGGCATTAACCGAGCGGTACAGGCAGGCATGATATTAGCCAAACAGATGTATCAAAGCTCAGCGATTAGCCGTCCTACCAACGACAAACCGCTGGCGGATTTAGTGGCTAGTCCAATGACTGATGCTACGCAAGCGGTTAAAAAAACACAAACCCATCAATAAAAAATTTCACCATTAAGAGTAAATTATGGCTTACATCACCACCAACCACCGGTTTATCATTGACGACAAACACCCAAGCGATGTGTTTGATGAAATGGAAATTTTCTTTAGCCTATACACCACCGCCATTGATGACTTACAACGGGTGAGTGTTCAGCTCTCCGTGCCGACGAGTTTTGATATCACTGCCAATAAAAAAATGGCAGAAAGCTACCGACAATTTACCCAATCGCTCAAATACACCATGCCTGATATTCATATTTTGCCGCTTAAAACCCATGCCGCCCAAACAGCGGATGACGACGACATAGCCAGCGAAGCAGATAATTCGGTCATTTTGCTGATTCAACGGCTTGACGGCTATGCGCTAGATGACGAAGACGAAAACCCCAGTCTATATAGAAGTGTGTTAGGGCGACTGATTCCACGTTTTGCTGAAGAAAAATCCGAGGTGGGATTCTACCCTGAGCGTGACCCAATCACCTTGCCTGAGCCTATCGGGCAACCAGCGCCTTCAGCCCCGATACCGGTAGCGCCGCAGTATCCAACCCAACCTGCCCAGCCTGTTTCGCCACAACCACAGCCTGCTCAAGCTTATCAAACGCCTGCGCAATCAACAACACTGCCTTCAATCCCCAATCTGGTGCCTGCAGTTGCGCCAATTCAAACGCCAACAGCTGCGCCCAAACCGATGGTCACTGTGTTGCCAAACATCCAAAAATCCGCCAAGCCGTACCAAGATTTATTGACCGATGCGATTATGGCAGCGGCGAAACAATGGGTGGATAAATCCCAAGTGATTACTCAAATCACCTTAAAATCCAATGATGGACTGACAACCGCGATGGTGGAGCAGTTATTTAGCAGTTTTAATCATGCCCATGAACCCACTAATACCCCGCATGATGCCATTGATTTGGTATCTTATGGTTATGAAGTATTAAAACCCAAGCTTGCCACAATTGGGGTAAGCTTGTCGGACGAAGCGCAATTTGGGTTAAAAGCCAAAGTGCCAGCCACGCCAACTGATATCGCACGCTTGCAAAAAGGTGAGGTGTTTAGCAATGAGATTAAACTGGGTGTTAAATTCCTGACTCAGGCACAGCCAAACTCAAATCATCATATCGCAGCAAGCCCGCCCGCTTTTAGTACTGCTAGCACTGTGCCACGCCAAGCGCAAAGCAAACTGCCGCAGTTGAACCAAAATCTACAGCAGATTGTTTTGACCATAAAATCTGTGGATGGGCTAGGGGAGCGCCAACAAAAAGTACGTGAGTTTCCGATTGTGTTTGCCAGTCGCGAGGCGCAAATCGTGCATGCCTTACGTCTATTTGCCGCCAATGACTTAAAGCTTGCCAGCGGCGTGTATTTTGCGATTGTCGAATCTCAAGGACAGCTGCTGATTGATGAGATTGATCCCAACATCAGCATTACCCGAAACGGTCAACCTATCAACCGACATGATGTTTTGCTGCCCAATGATGTGTTAAGCATTAATCATGCGTTAACTGTGCAGCTGTTGTTAACCCAATAAATGGGCGTAAAGTAAAACAGCATTGATAAAGTGATTTTTTAGGGCGTGTCCCTATTTGGATAATGAGGCTAAAAATAGACTAAATCGCCAGCAAAACAAGGCAAATTGTGCAGATAATATTGG
>OFDC01000147.1_pt1 | contig 71101 bp, 80 predicted proteins | sample 1520941 | NCBI WGS metagenome assembly OFDC01 (sample SAMEA94258168, study PRJEB24077) | hot springs metagenome | biome: Aquatic biome; feature: Water | place: India | collected 2012-12-06 | depth 5 m | reverse complement strand
CGGGTTGAGCCCTGAACAGAGTGTGGCGCTCGACGGCCATGAACGGCGGCCGCGTCGTCACGGACCGCGACCTCTACGACAGGCTCGACGATCAGGCGGTGAGCGACCCGGAAAGCTTCGTCGGCGTCGACCTCACGCAACACCGTCTGTCGCTCGGCGACCGCGACTACGACCTCCTGACCAAACGCCAGCAGGCTCTCGCCGAAGGCAAACCCGATCCCGCCTTCGAGCGGCACCGTCTCGGCCGCCTGTTCCTCGAAGAGGGACTGCGCGCTGCCAACCTCGATCCAAACGGAAAGGAGGCTCGAACAGCACGGCAACAGCTCGACTGGCTTTCGGGCGCTTTCGAGTCGGTCGAAGGCAAGCCGCCGACGATGGCGGACATTCGTCGCTTCGTCGACGACGTGCTGCCACGCGCGGAAGGTGATGCGAGTATCGTCCGGGTCGGTGGTGAGTCGGCCGAAGCGAATGGCAATACGCAATCCACCATTGTGCAAGGTGAAGCCTTTGATCCGGGGGACATCGTTCTCGCGCAATCCGGAGGCGGCGGCGCTCGTGGTGGCGGAGGCGGTCGTGTTCCCTCACCGTCCCGCCCATCCGCGGCGCCAGGCCAACGGGCCGCACCCGGTCCCGGGCACAATCAACCGCCTCAGGAAGTGCCACCGGGACTGCCGACGATAATCAACAGACTGCATCCGGGATCATACCCCGCGCCGCAGCCGGGCACTCAGCACGCTCCCGATTCGGCCGGACCGGCAGCTGCGCAGCAGAAGGCGGCCCGTGAGAGGACGGACACCTATACGATCTACCGCGAGCACTTGCAGGAACTCGATCCGGACAGTCCTCTGTTGAAGCTCGAACCGGTTCCTGGCGTGCCACCCGACCAGGTGATCGTCGATGCCATCAACAGAGAAGTCGAGACTATCGTCCAAGGCAAGCTCGGTCGGTTCGTCTTCAAGAATTACGGCAAGTATCCCGACGACAATACAATGAACGGCGAGCAAGGCAACGGAAGGGCCGTTCGGATACTGCAGGGAGACAAAGCCAAAGCTGAGGCCGATTTTGCCGAGTTGAGTAAGCGAGCGACGCCACATGCGGCATTTTCCGGTCAGCATGCGAAATCGCAAACCATCTTGAGGCTGCCGGGCAAGGATATGTATGTCGGCTATCGTATCAATAAGGATGGCCTGCCAACGATAGACATAAACTCGCCGCACACGGGCTCGATAAGATTCCACTATAAGTAGAGAGATTGTCATGAATGCCATTGATTTCGACGCTGAGCTGAAGGATTTCGTCGGCGATTGCGAAGCTGGTCGCGCCGAAGATTGGCTGGGCCTCGTGGTGATCGCGGATTTCGTCAGGCGTCGCTGTGATGTTGCCGACAACGACGAGGTAAAGCGGCTTTCTCTGAAGGTTGTGCGCATTCTGATGGAGCGCGGGTTCCGTGCCGGACAATTCAAGCGATATGGAGACTCCGAGCTCATCCTGTGGCCGGACCAGGCGCCGGATGCCGTCGTCGCGCGGATCGACCGAGAGTGGGACCCCGCAAAAGGCGACCCCAATATCAACGATATCTGCTGGTTTGAGTGAGAAGGAATGGGTGGGGACGACAATGACCTCACTGGATGCGTGTCCGTAGACGGAGCGTAATGCCGCTGATGGGCCATGGCGAGGTTGCCTTGGTCCATCCAACTCCTCTGGCTGCCGATATCCTGCAGCCCAGCCACGTCGATGTAAGCGACGGCAGGAATGCCCTTCAGGCCCCGATGGGCCGCTGAATGGAAATGAACATGGCGAGCATCGAGACGGAGGGGCTGCCTTCCGCAGCGCCGCCCGCGAACTCATGACCGCTCGACGGCGCCGGGGATGACAGCCCGCTCGGCCGGCCGGTCAGATCGGTCGATGACGTCTGCGGGATCAGACCGCGCGGACCAGCACGTGCCGCTTGCGGCCGGCCGAGAGCTTCAGCGTCCCTTCGGAATCGAGATCGGCTTCGCTCACGGTGGCGGTGTCGCTGGCGATCGGCTTGTCGTTCAGCCGGCCGCCGCCGCCCTTGATGAGCTTGCGGGCCTCGTTCTTGCTGTCGGCGAGCCCGGCCTCGTGCATCAGCTCAAAGGCCGAGATGCCGGCCTTCAGCTTGGCGCGCGGCAGCTCGACGGTCGGCAGCGTGTCGGCCTTGGCGCCTTCTTCAAAGGTCCGGCGCGCGGTCTCGGCAGCGCTATCGGCCGCCTGCTTGCCGTGGGCGAGGGTGGTGACCTCGGTCGCCAGGATCTTCTTGGCCTCGTTGATCTCCTGGCCCTGCAGCGCTTCGAGACGCGCGACCTCGGAGAGCGGCAGGTCGGTGAAGAGCTTCAGGAAGCGGCCGACGTCGGCGTCCTCGGTGTTGCGCCAGTACTGCCAGAAATCGTACGGCGAGAGGCGGTCGGGATTGAGCCAGACGGCGCCGGCGGCGGTCTTGCCCATCTTGGCGCCCGACGACGTCGTGAGCAGAGGCGAGGTCAGCGCGAACAGTTCGGCGCCCTGCATGCGGCGGCCGAGATCGGCGCCCATGACGATGTTGCCCCACTGGTCCGAGCCGCCCATCTGCACGATGCAGTTGTGGCGCTTGTGCAGTTCCACGAAGTCGTAGGACTGCAGGATCATGTAGTTGAATTCGAGGAAGGTCAGCGGCTGGTCGCGCTCGAGCCGCAGCCGCACCGAGTCCATCGTCAGCATGCGGTTGACCGAGAAGTGGCGGCCGACGTCGCGCAGCAGCGGGATGTAGAGCAGGTCGTCCAGCCACTCGGCGTTGTTGGCCATCACTGCGTCGGTCGCGCCGGCGCCGAAGGTGAGGTAGTTGGCGAAGCTCTTCCTGATGCTCGCCATGTTGTCGTCGATCTGCGCCGGCGTGAGCAACTGGCGTGTCTCGTCGCGGCCCGACGGATCGCCGACCTTGGTCGTGCCGCCGCCCATCAGCGCGATCGGCTTGTGACCGCTCTTCTGCCACCAGCGCAGCAGCATGATCTGCAGCAGGTGACCGACATGCAGGGAGTCGGCGGTGCAGTCGAAGCCGATATAGGCCGTGCGGACGCCGCTCGACAGCAGCTCGTCGAGGCGAGCGGTATCGCTGCACTGATGCACCATGCCGCGCTCGTGCACGATGCGCATGAAATCCGACTTGAAACCCGACATCTTCCGCTCGGTCCGTTGCGTGGCTGACTGTCCCTGAAGGCGCGGCGGGTGTAACACATTCCCCCCATGGCTTCATCTTTCCTGCGGGCCCTCGGCCTGATGAGCGGCACCTCGGTCGACGGCGTCGACGTGGCGCTGATCGAGACCGATGGCGAGCGCGTGGCCTCGTTCGGCCCGACCCTGACCCTGCCGTATCCCGACGAGGCCCGTCGCACCATCCGTGCGGCGTTCGGTGCGACCGTCGAATCCGATGCGACGCGGGCGGCCGAACGACTTGTCACCGAGCTTCACGTCGAGGCCGTGCGCGCCTGGGCCGCCCAGAGCGGCATCGCGCCGGAGACGCTCGGCCTCGTGGGCTTCCACGGCCAGACGATTACCCATCAGCCCGACCGGCGCTTCACCTGGCAGATCGGCGACGGCGCGGCGCTTGCGCAGGCGCTGGGCGTGCGCGTCGTGAGCGACCTGCGGTCAGCCGACGTGGCGGCCGGTGGGCAGGGCGCCCCACTGGTGCCGATCTATCACGCAGCCCTCGCCGCCGACCTGCCGCGTCCGCTCGCCGTCGTGAACATCGGCGGCGTGGGCAACGTCACCTGGATTGGCACCGACGGCTCGCTGCTGGCCTTCGACACGGGGCCCGGCAACGCACCGATCGACGACTGGTGCGCCCGCCGCGCCGGCCAGCGCTACGACAAGGACGGCGCGCTGGCGGCGGCCGGAAAGATCGATCGCGGCCGTGTGCTGCGCTTCGGCGAACACCGCTTCTTCGCGAAGGTGCCGCCGAAGTCGCTCGACCGCGGTGACTTCAACGATGCCTGGGCCGAGGGGTTGAGCGTCGTCGACGGCGCCGCCACGCTGACGCGCGGTACGGCCCACGCGATCGCTCTGGCAGCGAAGCATTTTCCCGAACCGGTTTCGCAATGGGTCATCTGCGGCGGCGGTGCGCGCAATCCGACGTTGCTGCGCGCCATCGCCGAAGAGACGAGCGGCAAAGTCGTCACGGCGGCGAATCTCGGATGGGACGGCGATGCGCTGGAAGCGCAGGCTTTCGCGTTCCTCGCGGTGCGTTCGCAGCGAGGCCTGCCGTTGACGTTTCCCGGAACCACCGGCGCGCCGCGTCCGATGACGGGCGGCCGGCTCAGCGAGCCCTGACTTAGGGCTCCTTGTTGCTGGTCGCGCGGCCCGGCGGATTGAGCAGGCTCTTTGCGACGTACTTGTCGACATCGACGGCGAGCTTGTCGAGCGAGTCGTGGAAGAAGTGGTTGGCGCCCTTGATGGTGCGCGACTCGACCGTGATGCCCTTCTGCAGCGACAGCCGCGCCACGAGCTTCTGGATGTCCGCCTGCGGCACGACCTCGTCCTTTTCCGCGCCGACGATCAGGCCGGACGAGGGGCAGGGGGCGAGGAACGCGAAGTCGTAGGAGTTGGCCGGCGGGGCCACCGAAACGAAGCAGTCGATCTCGGGGCGGCGCATCAGCAGTTGCATGCCGATCCACGCACCGAACGAATAGCCGGCGATCCAGCATGACTTGGCGTCGGCATTCATGCCCTGCAGCCAGTCGAGCGCGGCCGCGGCATCGGACAGCTCGCCCATGCCGTTGTCGAAGCGTCCCTGGCTGCGGCCGACGCCGCGCGTGTTGAAACGCAGCACCGAGAAGCCGCGATTCACGAAGACGTGGAACAGCGAGAACACGACCTTGTGGTTCATCGTCCCGCCATATTGCGGGTGCGGATGCAGGATCAGCGCGATCGGCGCGCGTTCTTCCTTGCTCTGGTGATAGCGACCCTCGAGGCGACCTTCGGGGCCGGTGAACATCACGTCAGGCATCGAGACTCCGGTTCCTCACCCTGATCGACACTCCGGTCGTAACCGATCTGGCGGTTGTTTCGTGGGGATTCTCTATACTTGACCAATGCGCTGGGATTAATTAAATCCGAGCGACGCAGTTGGTTTTTGCCCAGAGCCCCTGTCTGGGGCGCTGGCATATCGTAGTAACGCCTTGGTTTTCAAGAACTTTAGGCGTTTCCGTAGCGAAGACCGGCCGATTCCGGCCGTGAGGAGGATGCTGTGAAGCTCAGCACCAAGGGACGTTACGCCGTCATGGCGATGGTCGATCTGGCCCGGCACGCGCAGGCGAAGCCTGTTTCCCTGTCGGATATCGCCACGCGCCAGGAAATCTCCCTGTCATATCTCGAGCAGCTCTTCGCCCGCCTGCGCCGTGCCGGCCTGGTCAAGAGCGTACGCGGTCCCGGTGGCGGCTATCGCCTGGCCCGGGGCTCTGCCGACACCCGCGTCTCGGAAATCATCCTCGCGGTCGACGAGCCGATCAGCGCCACCCGTTGCACCGAAATGGGCGCCACCGGGTGCCGCGCGGATCGCAGCAAGTGCCTGACGCATGACCTGTGGGAAGAACTCGGCAACCAGATTCACCTGTTCCTGAGTTCGGTCACCCTGCTCGACGTGCTGGAGCGCAGGCTTGCGTCCCGTTTGCTCGAAGCGCCGTCGGCCGCCAATTCCGACACGATGGCAGCGGCCAGCTAGTCCGCAGATCTGCTGCCTCATGCTCGCGCCCGCCTATCTGGATCACAACGCCACGAGCCCCCTGAGGCCGGTGGCGTTCGACGCCATGGCCGAAGCGTTGCGGGCAGGAGGAAATCCGTCGTCGGTCCACGGAGCAGGGCGCAAGGCCCGGGCGTTCGTCGACAAGGCGCGCCGGCAGGTGGCTGCCCTCGTGGGCGCCCGGCCGGGCGATACGATCTTCACGTCGGGTGCGACCGAAGCCAACAATCTCGCCGTCGTGGGCAGTGGACGCCGGCGGATCCTGGTGACCGCCGTCGAGCATGACAGCGTGCGTCGCGCCGCCCCGCAGGCTGAGATCCTCCCCGTAGATGGCGAGGGCGTGCTCGACCTGGCGGCGCTGGAAGCCGCTCTCGCGGCATCCGCGGAGCCGGCCCTGGTGGCCGTGATGCTGGCCAACAATGAGACCGGCGTCCTGCAGCCGATCGGCGACGTGGTGCGGATCGCTCGCGCCGCGGGCGCGCTGGTCCATTGCGATGCCGTCCAGGGCGTTGGCAAGGTGCCTGTCGATTTCCAGGCGCTGGGCGTCGACTATCTCAGCCTCTCTGCCCACAAGTTCGGCGGCCCCACGGGCGTGGGCGCGCTGATCGTGCGCAGCGGCGCGCCGCTGTCTCCGGATCGTCTGGGCGGCGGTCAGGAAGCCAATCGTCGTGCCGGGACGGAGAATGTCGGCGGAATTGCCGGATTCGGCGCGACGGCGGCCGAGGCCATGACGCCGCTCAACGTGACGGGACTGCGGGACGAGCTTGAAATTGCCATCGCCAAGATTGATCCCCTCGTGCGGTTCTATGGCGGCAGGGCAATGCGCCTCGGCACGACGAGCTGTTTTGCGATGCCCGGTGTGAGTGCCGAAACGCAGGTCATGGCATTGGATCTTGCCGGTGTCTGTATCAGCGCGGGGGCGGCTTGCTCTTCCGGCAAGGTGCAGCGGTCGCCGGTTCTGACGGCGATGGGCGTGCCGGCCGAGGAAGCGGCATCGGCCATTCGCGTGAGCCTGGGATGGAACAGCCAGCGGGCGGATATCGAACGCTTGATCGAGGCATGGCAGACCCTATATATCCGAGCAAGTAAGTCGGATATTTCCCGCACCAATTCTAGGGCCAGGGCAGCGTAGGAGTTTCAAGGGGTTAGCATGACAGCCATTACCCAAATCCGGCGCAACGACCAGCCGATCTACCTGGATTACCAGGCGACGACGCCGATGGACCCCCGTGTCCTCGAGGCGATGATGCCGTATTTTACCCACAAGTTCGGCAATTCGGGTTCGCGCAGTCACGCCTATGGCTGGGAGGCCGAGGAGGGGACGGAGAAGGCGCGCGCGCAGGTCGCGAAGTTGATCGGCGCTGACGAGAAGGAAGTCATCTTCACCTCGGGCGCCACCGAGTCGAACAACCTCGCCATCCGCGGCGTGGCCGAGTTCTACAAGGACCGCAAGAACCACATCATCACGACGGTGACGGAGCACAAGTGCGTGCTCGATACCTGTCGCCATCTCGAACAGCAGGGCTTCGAGGTCACCTACCTGCCGGTCCGTCAGGACGGTCTTCTGGATCTCGACGTGCTGCGCGCGGCGATCACCGACAAGACGGTGCTGGTCTCGGTCATGGCCGTGAACAACGAGATCGGCGTCATCCAGCCGCTGGCCGAGATCGGCAGGATCTGCCGGGAGAAGAAGGTCTTCTTCCATACCGACGCGGCCCAGGCCGCGGGCAAGATCCCGCTCGACGTCGAGGCGCTGAACGTCGACCTGATGAGCATCTCGGGTCACAAGATCTACGGGCCCAAGGGCATCGGTGCGCTCTACGTCCGCCGCAAGCCGCGCGTGCGCCTCGTGCCGATGATCGTCGGCGGCGGGCAGGAGCGCGGCTTCCGGTCCGGCACCCTGCCGACGCCGCTCTGCGTCGGCTTGGGTGAGGCGGCCGAAATCTGCATGAAGGAAATGGACGCCGAGGCCAAGCGGCTCAAGAAGCTTCAGGAGCGGATGCTGAACGGTCTGCGCGCCAAGCTGACGGACATCGTGGTCAACGGCGACCTCGAGCAGCGCATCCCGGGCAACCTCAACATCAGCTTCGCGTATGTGGAAGGTGAATCGCTGATGATGGGGATCAAGAACCTCGCGGTCTCGTCGGGTTCGGCGTGCACGTCCGCCTCGCTCGAGCCCAGCTACGTGCTGCGTGCGCTCGGTGTCGAGGAGGAGATGGCCCACACCTCGCTGCGCATCGGCCTCGGTCGTTTCACGACGGAACACGAGATCGATACCGCGGTCGACGAACTCGTGCGCCACGTCACAAAGCTGCGCGAAATGAGCCCTCTCTGGGAAATGGCCCAGGAAGGAATCGATCTCAAGTCCATCGAGTGGGCCGCCCACTAGAGGCGCCGCTTCAAGGTTCGAGGAGAGTGTCATGGCCTACAGCGAAAAGCTGATCGATCACTACGAAAATCCCCGCAACATCGGCTCGCTCGACAAGGCGGCCGAGGATGTCGGCACCGGCCTGGTCGGCGCGCCGGCCTGCGGCGACGTGATGAAACTGCAGATCAAGGTCGGCCCCGACGGGTTGATCGAGGACGCCAAGTTCAAGACGTTCGGCTGCGGTTCGGCGATCGCCTCCAGTTCGCTCGTGACCGAGTGGGTCAAGGGCAAGACGATCGACGAGGCCGAAGCCATCAAGAACACCGACATCGCGCGCCATCTGGCGCTGCCGCCGGTGAAGATCCACTGCTCGGTCCTGGCCGAGGACGCGATCAAGGCGGCCATCGCCGACTATCGCGCCAAGGCCACCAAGAAGGCCGAGTAGCTCACTTCGGAGCAGCGTATGACCACGACCACCGAGACACCGAAGCCGGCAGCGCCCGCCGCGCCGCGTCCGCGCCGTCCCCGTCCGCAACTCATGACGGTGACGCCGCTTGCCGCCGAGCGCGTGAAGGGGCTGATCGAGGGGCGTGGCAAGCCGACCGCGGGCATCCGCATCGGCGTGCGCACCAAGGGCTGCTCGGGCTTGAGCTACACGCTGGAGTTCGCCGACAAGCAGGAGCCGATGGACGAGGTCATCGAGGCCGGGGGCATCAAGCTTCTGGTCGACCCGAAGGCCTCGCTCTTCCTGATCGGGACCGAGATGGATTACGAGGAAGAGAAGCTGAAGTCGGGCTTCGTCTTCAAGAACCCGAACGAGAAGGGCCGCTGCGGCTGCGGCGAATCCTTCCACGTCTGAAGACCCGTCATGGATCATTTCGCGCGGCTGGGAGTGCCGGCGGCGCTGGACGTCGATGCCGCCGCGCTCGACCGTGCCTATTTCGCGCTCCAGAGGCAGTGGCATCCCGACCGCTTCGTCTCCAGGCCGCCGGAGGAGCGGGCGAGGGCCTCGTCAGAAGCCGCCTCGCTGAATGAAGCCTATCGCACGCTGAAGGACCCGCTCCGCCGCGCGTTCTATATGGCGGAGCGCGCCGGAGTGGAGATGCCGGGCGACGGCAAGACGATCGACGACCCGGAACTGCTGATGGAAGCCATGGAGGCGCGCGAGGCGCTTCACGAGGCGGGTACGCCCGAGGCGGTCGACGCGCTGGCCGCGGAAGCCCGTCTGGGCGTGCAGAAAGCGCTGGCGGGGCTGGCCAGTTTGTTCTTGGCAAACGACAGGGCCGCCATCAGAAAGGCGCTCCTTCGCCTGCGTTACCTCGACAAGTTCGCCGAGGAGGCGCGGGCTCGTCGCATGAACATCGAACGGTCGGGCGCATGACCTTGCTGGAGATCCACGAGCCGGGCGAGACGCCGCTGCCGCATGCCGGCGAGGGCTCGCTGGCGGTCGGCATCGATCTCGGCACGACCAATTCCGTGGTCGCCATCGCCCGCGACGGCAAGCCGGCAGCGCTGCACGACGAGACCGGCAAGGCGCTGGTGCCGTCGGTCGTGGCCTATCCCCAGGCGGGTGGCGTGCTGGTCGGCGAGGATGCCCGTGCCGTCATGGCCGCCGAGCCGCGCAATGTCGTGGCCTCGATCAAGCGACTGATGGGCCGGGGGGCGGCCGATCTTCACGCCGTGGCCGGCGTTCTGCCCTACGAGGTCGAGCCGGGTACCGGCGAGACCGACATGGTCAAGCTGCGCATCGGTGGCAAGGCGCGGTCGCCGGTCGAGATCTCGGCCGAGATCCTGAAGGCATTGCGCGCCCGCGCCGAGGCGGCGCTCGAAAAGCCCGTCGAGCGGGCCGTCATCACCGTGCCGGCCTATTTCGACGACGCGGCGCGCACGGCAACCCGCGATGCCGCGCGCGTGGCGGGTCTCGAAGTGCTGCGGCTGGTGAACGAGCCGACCGCGGCGGCCCTGGCCTACGGTCTCGACAAGGGGTCCGAGGGGCTCTACGCGGTTTACGATCTGGGCGGCGGCACCTTCGATTTCTCGCTGCTGCGCCTGGAAAAGGGCGTGTTCCAGGTCCTGGCGACCGGCGGCGACACCGCGCTGGGCGGCGACGATTTCGACCGCGCCATCGCCGAGCGCATGCTGTCGGAGCGCAAGCGCGACGGCCTCGCTGACCAGGTCGACGAGACGGCGGTGAAGGCTGCCCTCGCGCTGGCCCGGCACATGAAGGAACAGCTTTCCGATCGCGACCAGACATCTGGTCGGCTGGAGATCGCCGGTACGCCGTCGTTCCACGCCCTGACGCGGGACGAGTTCGACGCGATGGTCGAGACCCATGTCGGCCGCACGCTCGACATCTCGCGCAACGTCCTGGCCGATGCCGGCAAGGCTGCTTCCGACGTCGAGGGCGTGGTGCTGGTCGGCGGCTCGACGCGCGTGCCGCTGGTGCGCACGAAGGTCGCCGGCATGATCGGCAAGCCGCCGCTCACCGACATCGATCCCGACGAGGTCGTGGCGCTCGGTGCCGCACTGCAGGCCGAAGCCCTGACCGGCGGCGGCGACACGCTGCTGCTCGACGTGACGCCGCTGTCGCTCGGCCTCGAGACGATGGGCGGCATCGTCGAGAAGATCGTGCCGCGCAACACGCCGATCCCCGCGCAACTCGCGCAGGATTTCACGACCTATCAGGACGGCCAGGACGCCATGGCGATCCACGTCGTCCAGGGCGAGCGCGAGATGGTCGCGGATTGCCGTAGCCTGGCGCGCTTCGAACTCACCGGTATTCCGCCCATGACGGCGGGCGCCGCGCGCATCCGGGTGACCTTCGCCGTCGATGCCGATGGGCTGCTGACCGTCTCGGCGGAGGAGGGCACCACCGGCGTGGCGCAGCGGGTCGAAGTGAAGCCCTCCTATGGGCTGAGCCACGAGGACATGGCCGACATGCTGTACGACAGCATGGACAATGCCGAGGCCGACATGAACCTGCGCCTTCTCACCGAGGCGCGGGTCGAGGCGCGACGGGGCCTGCTGGCGCTGGACGCGGCGCTCGCGAAAGATGGCGGCCTGCTGTCGACCGAGGAGCGCGCCGGCATCGATTCCGCGCGGGCGCGGCTGGAGGCGGCAATGGCCGGCGAAAGCCGGGACGAGATCAATGCGGCGGCCGAGGCGCTCGAGGCGCTTTCCAAGCCCTTCGCGGAGCGGCGGATGGACCGCGGCATCCGCGAGGCGCTGTCGGGCCTGTCGGTGGGCGAACTTGAGAGCCGGGTCGGCGAGTAATCGGAGCGAGAGCCAAGAGATGCCGAAGATGACGTTCATTCTGCGGGACGGGACGCGCAAGGAAGTCGATGCGCCGCTCGGTCTCTCCGTGCTGGAGATCGCACACCGCAACCACGTCGACATCGAGGGAGCCTGCGAAGGTTCGCTCGCCTGCTCGACCTGCCACGTGGTGGTGGAGACCGGCTGGTTCGACAAGCTCGGCCCGGCCAGCGACGACGAGGAAGACATGCTCGACCTCGCCTTCGGCCTCACGCACACGTCGCGCCTGGGTTGCCAGATCCGGATCACCGAGGCGCTCGACGGGCTGGTGGTGAAGCTGCCCGCCGCCACGCGCAACATGATGGTCGACAAGTAGGAGAGGCCGATGGCCCGCAAGCTGCGCTGGACCGACGTGCAGGACATCGCGATCGAACTGGAGGAGCGGCATCCCGACGTCGACAACGTCAACCTGCGCTTCACCGACCTGCATCGCTGGGTGATGGAGCTGCCGGATTTCGAGGACGATGCCTCCCGCTCCAACGAGAAGATTCTCGAAGCCATTCAGGCTGCCTGGATCGACGAGCGGGACTAGTAATTTCCCTCGCCAGACGCCGTAATTTGGCCGGAAATACGGGCGACAAGCGAAGGATCCGGGAGGGGTCCCCATCATGATCGCGACGAGATTTCGTCCACTGCTGCTGCCGTTCGTACTGGCTGCAGGGCTGGGCGCTTGCGCGTCCAATGCCGTCCAGCCGGGCATCGTGAGTTCGAGTGCGCCGATCGCCGGCACCCCTGTCGCGGGGCAGCCGCCCGGTGCACCAGTACAGGTCGCCTACGCTGCGCCGATGGGCGCCGGTCGTGTCGTTTCCATTCGCGAAGTCGGCCTGGCCGGCGCGGGCGGGCCGGGCAATGGCAACGGTGCACTGATGGGGGGCCTGCTGGGCGCAGGTGTCGGAGCCACCATCGGCGGAATCACCAGTCAGACGGTGGGTGGCGGTGTTGTTGGGCTGCTCCTGGGTGCCGTGGGCGGCGCAATCGCCGGTACGATCGCTGACGGCCAGCGCAGTGGCGGCCGGGGCATCGAGGTGACGGTCCAGCGCGACGACGGGCAGAGCGTGACGGTAGCCCAGCGCGACGACGGGGACGTCCAGCTTGGTGACCGCGTACAGATCGTTCAGGATGGCCGGGGTGTGGCGAAGGTCGTGCGCGACACCTCGCGGAACCCGGACTGAAGCCTGTCGTTTGGTTCGATCGAGAGTGCGAAAGGTTTCCCCTCAGATGTTCGGCAAGTGGTTCCTCAGCCTGCTGGTTCCTGCGGTCCTCGTCACCGGCCTCAGCGCCTGCAATGGCACCAGCGGCGGCGTTCAGCCCGGTGTCGTCAATACTTCCTCGCAGGGCGCGAGCTATCGCGGCGAGAACGGACGCGTCGTTTCCATTCGTGAGGTCCCCGTGCGCGGCAGCCGCGGCTCGGGCATGAGCGACGGGACGCTGATCGGCGGCGGCCTGGGCGCGGCCGGCGGTGCGGTGGCCGGTGGGGCAATCACCAACTCGGTCGGCGGCGCGGTCGTTGGCGGGCTTCTGGGCGCGGTGGCGGGCGGTATCGCCGGCACGGCCATCGACCAGAATTCCACCCGCCGCGGAATCGAGGTGACGGTCCAGCGCGACGATGGCCAGCGCGTGACCGTGGCGCAGTACGACGACGGCGACATCCAGATGGGCGACCGGGTTTCGATCGTCTACGACCGAAACGGTGTCGCCAAAGTCGTTCGCGACACGGGCTACCGCCGCGACTAGCCGGCCCCGGGCCGCGCTGGCGGCGGCAGGGGGTGAGGCCTATATAGGCCCCGCCATGAACCGCAATTCCCTCGGAATCGACAAGGAGCCCGGCGACACCCGCGTGGTGGTCGCCATGTCGGGCGGCGTCGATTCGTCCGTGACGGCGGCACTGCTCAAGGAGCAGGGCTACGATGTCGTGGGCGTCACCCTGCAGCTCTACGATCATGGTGTCGCGATCGGGAAGTCGGGCGCCTGCTGCGCCGGCCAGGACATCCAAGATGCGCGGCAGGTGGCGGAGCGACTTGCGATCCCGCACTACGTTCTCGACTACGAGAGCCGCTTCCGCGCCGAGGTGATGGACTCCTTCGCCGATGCCTATGCGCGTGGCGAGACGCCGGTGCCGTGCATCGCCTGCAATCGGACCGTGAAGTTCCGCGACCTTCTGAAGACCGCGCGCGAGCTCGGCGCCGAGGCGCTGGCGACGGGTCACTATGTACGGCGCGTGATGGGAGAGGCGGGACCCGAACTGCATCGGGGCGCCGATCCTGCGCGCGACCAGAGCTACTTCCTGTTCGGCACGACGCGCGAGCAGCTCGACTTCCTGCGCTTCCCGCTCGGCGACCTGCCCAAGAGCGAGACGCGGGCCCTGGCCAGCCGCTTCGGTCTCACCGTCGCGGACAAGCCCGACAGCCAGGACATCTGCTTCGTGCCCAACGGCAACTATGCCTCTGTCGTCCAAAAGCTGCGGCCGGAGGCGGTGGAGGCGGGTGAGATCGTCGACATGATGGGCAACGTGGTCGGCCGTCACGAGGGCATCGTGCGCTACACGGTGGGTCAGCGGCGCGGATTGGCGCTGGGCGAGCGCGAGGGCACGGACAACGATCCTCTCTACGTCGTACGGCTGGAGCCGGAGACGCGTCGTGTCGTCGTCGGCCCGCGTGCGGCGCTGGGGCGCGAGACAATAGCGCTGTACGACGTGAACTGGCTGGACGCTCCGTACACCGGCAGCCTGCCGGTGCAGGTCCGCGTGCGATCGAGCCAGGCGTTGCGCCCGGCCGAAATCGAACTGACGGGCGAGGGCGCCGTGGTGCGCTTTCCCGAGCCCGAGATCGGCGTGTCGCCGGGGCAGGCCTGCGTGGTCTACGACCGCTCGACCGGCAGCCGCGTGCTGGGCGGCGGCTTCATCCGGCGATTGGCCTGACTTCGTCATCGCGAAGTAACGCGATCCCGCCATAACGCCGCCCATGGTACATGACGGCACTCAAAGACCCTTCTCGCGCCGCGACTCGCTGGCGGCGCTCCTTCTGGCTTTCTCGACGCCGCTCGCGGCACGGGCGGATGGCTATCCCGCCAAGCCGGTCCGGCTCGTCATTCCGTATCCTCCGGGCGGCGGCACCGACATCACCGGACGGGCGATGGCGCAGCGCCTTGCCGAATCGCTCGGTCAATCGGTCGTCATCGAGAACAAGCCCGGCGCCACCGGCATGATCGGTGCGGCGGGCGTCGCAAAGAGCCCGGCGGACGGTTACACGGTGCTGTTCGGCGCGGCGAGCGAGATGGCCATCAACGCCAGCCTGTTCAAGAACATGACCTACGATCCGCGCGCCGACTTCGAGCCGGTGATGCTGGTCGCGACCTTCCCGCTGGTCTTCGTCGCGCAGGCATCGTCGTCCCGGTCGCTTTCGGCGTTGATCGAGGCCGCAAAGGCGAAGCCGGATTCCGTGAGTTACGGATCGATCGGCAGCGGCAGCCCGCAGCACCTCGCGGCCGAACTTCTCTCCAGCATGGCACAGGCGAAACTGGTCCACATTCCGTACAAGGGATCGGGGCCGCTGGTGCAGGATGCAGTCGGCGGACACATCGACATGGCGGTGAGCAGCGTGCCGGCCGCCGTGCCGCTGGTTCGCTCGGGCAAGCTGCGCGCGCTCGCCGTGACCTCTGCGCAGAGGTCCGATGCCTTGCCCGACGTGCCGACGATGGCCGAGCTGGGCTTCGCGGGCTACGAGTTCAACACATGGGTCGGCGTGGCCGTGCCGAAGGGCACGCCGCGCGACATCGTGGATCGCCTGCGGAGCGGGCTGGTGGGGGCGCTGGCGGCCCCCGACGTGCAGGCAACGCTCCGCGACCAGGGAGCGATGCCCGTCGGTTCGACGCCGGAGCAGTTCCGTCAGTTCGTGCAGGACGAAGTGGCCAAGGGCGACCGCATCGTTTCCCAGGCAGGCATCAAGCCGGAATGACGATTTGCCCGGGGCGGACATGGTCTATCATGGCCTGATGAACTCTCCGCGCCGCCGCCGGGCGATCCTGATCATCTGCGATGGCCTGGGCGCCGAATGGATCAGCCAAGCCCGTACGCCGACGCTCGCCCGCCTGATGGCGAGCCATCTGCGCGCCGGCGACCATAGCGCCGTGTTCCCGTCGGTGACGCGCGTTTCCGCCGCCTCGATCGCGACCGGCTGCTTCCCGGGCCGTCACGGGCTGGAAGGCAACCAGATGGCGCTGGTCGAGGACGGGCGCATCGTCGTCCACAATGTCGGCGCACCGTCCTTCCGGCAGACCATGCGCCGCGTGACCGGCCGCACCCTGCGAGTGCCGACGATGGCGGAGCGGCTGGCGTCGTCGGGCGGCCAGGTCGCCTATTCGAACGTCTCGCCGGGCGCGGCCTATTTCCTCGATCCCGATCATTTCGGGACGGTCCTGCATCGGGCCGGCTCGTTCGGTCCGGGCGGCGTCTCGCTCACCGGCGACGCCCATCTCGACGTGAGCCACGACCTCGACGGCGACATCGAGATGACGCGGCGCTTCTGCGAGGAGGTCGTTCCTGCGGACGATTTCACGCTGGCCATCCTGTGGCTGGCCAACCCCGATCTCACGCTGCACCACGATCCGCTGGGCTCGCCGGCACATCTTCATGCGCTGCAGGTCACGGATGGGCTGGTGGCGAAGGTCATCGAGGCGGTGGAGGCGCACCAGGATCGCTTCGACACATTGCTCGTCGTCGGATCCGACCACGGGCACGAAACGATCGCGCGCTCCGTGCATGTTGGCCAATGGCTGGCCGCGCAGGGGCTTGAAGCCGAGCTGAAGGAGGGACGGATCGGCGTCGCCTCGCAGGGCACATCGGCGCTGATCTACGCCGCCGCCGAGACGAGGAGGGCGCTGGCCGACCTGCTGCCGACGATGGCACTGCAGCCCTGGGCCGGTTCGATCCTGACGGGCGATGCGCTGGCGGCCACCGGCCTCACCGGCGAGACGCTGTTCGCCGCCGTGGACACGACGCGTCACGACGAGCCGAACGAGTTCGGCGTTCCGGGTACGCGCTGGCTGGTCGAGGATGGCGAAGGCCCGCCGGATATCGGCTGCGGTCATCATGGCGGGCTGGGTTCGAGCGAAACCCGGCCGTTCCTGACCTTCATCCACCCGGAATTCGCCCCGGGAAAGGCCGGTCGCCCGACCAGCCTGGTCGATATCGCGCCCACCATCCTTGGATTTCTCGGGATGCGCGCGGAAGGCATGGACGGCGCCCCGATTTCGACCTGAAACGGGCCCCCGCTTTTCTTGACAGGGAGCGGCCCCGCCGCTTAATAGCGCGCACCCGTGGCTGGGTAGCTCAGCTGGTTAGAGCACGGCACTCATAATGCCGGGGTCGGCGGTTCAAGTCCGCCCCCAGCTACCATTTCCCCGCCAACCTCCCGGAATTGCCCGAGGTTGGCGGGGCAATGTTCCCCCACAGGATTGGGGGCTCGACCCCTCGGATCATTGCGCCATCGAAATGGCTCCGTCGGCGGCTTGACGCACATCAAGGAAGCATGCCGCTGCGGGCCCGCATGATCGACGCGGGACGGCGCCGCTGGGCGGCCGGCCGATTTCAGCGCACCGGGTGAGGAAGCAATGAAGAGAGCCCTCGTGTTCATGTCGTTGCTGGCGTCGTTCCCCGCAGCCGCCCAGAATCTCGAAACCGGCAGTGCGCTCGCGAAGCGCTGGTGTACGTCCTGCCATGTCGTCGAAGCCAGCCAGCGCCTGGCAACCGACAGCGCGCCGAGTTTCCGGGCGATCGCGGCCCGGCCCGACACGACGGCGGCCACGATCGACCGGTATCTGTCGCGGGGGCACACGCTCATGCCCGATTTCAGCCTGAGCACGCGCGAGCGCGACGCCCTCGTGGCCTACATCCTCAGCCTGCGTTAGCCGTTTCCGTCCCGGGGCGAAGCAGGCCGGGGCTTTCATTTGACCAGCGACTGCGTCAATTTGGGATCATGGCCAACGGACAGACTCAGCAGACCGACGTCATCATCGTAGGGGCGGGGCCGGTGGGCCTCTTCACCGTGTTCGAGTGCGGCATGGTCCGCCTCAACTGCCATGTCGTCGACGTGCTCGACGATGCCGGCGGCCAATGCACGGCGCTCTATCCCGAAAAGCCGATCTACGACATTCCGGGCTTTCCGCGCATCGAGGCGGCCGAATTGATCGTCCGGCTCAAGGCACAGGCCGCCGCGTTCCGGCCGGTCTATCACCTGGGCGAGCAGGTCCAGTCCCTGGAGCCGCGGACCGGCGGCTTCTGGCGGCTGACGACGTCGAAGGGCACCGTGCTGCAGGCCAAGGCGGTGATCGTCGCCGCCGGTGTCGGCGCCTTCGGTCCCAACCGCCCGCCCTTGCCGGGCATCGAGGCCTACGAGGGCAAGAGCGTCTTCTATTACGTGACCCAGCGCGAGACCTTCCGCGGCAAGCGTATCGTGATCGCGGGCGGCGGCGACACGGCCGTCGACTGGGCGCTCTCGCTCGCGGAGATCGCCGGGCGGGTGTCGGTCATCCATCGCCGCGACCGGTTCCGTGCCGCGCCCGACAGCGAGGCCCGGCTCAAGGCGCTGGCGAAGGACGGCAAGATCGATCTTGTCGTGCCCTATCAACTCCACGGTCTGGAGGGCGATAACGGCCAGCTCACCGCCGTGACGGTGGCCACGCTCGACGGCCAGACGAAGCGCATCGAGGCAGACATCCTGCTGCCGTTCTTCGGCCTCTCGATGTCGCTGGGACCGATCGCCGACTGGGGCCTGGCGCTCGAACGCAACCAGGTCGAGGTCGACCCCGCGACCGCGGCGACGAACAAGGCCGGCATCTTCGGCGTTGGCGACGTCGTCACCTATCCGGGCAAGCTGAAGCTGATCCTGACCGGTTTCGCCGAAGCCGCGATTGCCGCGCGCTCGGCGTATGCGCTGATCCATCCTGAAACGCCGCTGCACTTCGAGTATTCGACGACGTCGGGCGTGCCCGACGCATAGGGCAGTTCGTCAGGCCGCGGCCGAAAGCTTGCGCAGGGCGGCAAGGCGCTTTGCGTAGGGAGGATCGTTTTCCGGCACCAGCGCGGGCGGCACGATGCTTTCGGCGAAGTGACAGGCGACGACCTGGCCTTCGGCGCCGCCATCCTTCAGCGGCAGCAGCAGCGGTTCTTCCTGGCGACAGCGATCCTGGGCATGGGCGCAGCGCGTGTGGAAGCGGCAGCCCTTGGGCGGATTGAGCGGGCTTGGCACGTCGCCGGCCAGGCGGATGCGGGCGCGCTGGGCCGTCGGATCGGGCACCGGCACGGCGGACAGGAGCGCCTGGGTGTAGGGATGGCGCGGGCGGGCGAACAGGCTGCGCTTCGGTGCCAACTCGACGATCTTGCCGAGGTACATCACCGCGACGCGGTCGGAGATATGGCGCACGACGGCGAGGTCGTGGGCGATGAAGATGTAGGAGAGACCGAGTTTGGCCTTCAGGTCCTGCAGCAGGTTGATCACTTGCGCCTGGATCGAGACGTCGAGGGCCGACACCGGCTCGTCGCAGACGATCAGCTTGGGCTGCGAGGCGAGCGCGCGGGCGATGCCGATGCGCTGACGCTGGCCGCCGGAGAATTCGTGCGGATAGCGCAGCGCGTGCCAGGCGGAGAGGCCGACCTCGCCCAGCAGCTCGTCGATGCGCCGGCGCAGTGCTTCGCCGGTGGCAATACCGTGCAGCTTGAGCGGCTCGGCCAGCGTTTCGCCCACGGTGAGTCGCGGGTTCAGCGACGCGTAGGGATCCTGGAAGATGATCTGCATGTCGCGGCGCAGGTCGCGCAACGCGCCGCGGGACAGAGATCGCACGTCGCGGCCGCCAAACCGGATGGTGCCCTGCGTGGCTTCGATGAGGCGCAGGACGAGCCGACCGGTCGTCGACTTGCCGCAACCGGATTCACCGACCAGCGCCAGCGTCTCGCCCGGCGCCACGTCGAAGGTGAGTCCGTCGACCGCGCGCACGGTGCCGACGGCGCTCTGGAAGACGATGCCGCGCTTCACCGGGAAGTGCTTGGTGAGGCCGGTGACGGAGAGCAGGGGCTCGGTGCTCATTCGGCAGCCTCGGCAAGGACGAGATCGAGCGGTGCCTTCCAGCAGGCGGCGCGATGGCCGGGCGCCACCTCACGCAACGTCGGCTGTTCGGCTCGGCACTGCGCATCCGCGAGCGCGCAGCGTGGGCTGAAGCGACAGCCGGGTGGCGGGGCGTAGGGGTTGGGCACGACGCCTTCGATGGCGGTGAGGCGCTCGTCGCCGTCGCTGCCCAGCCGCGGGATCGAGCCCAGGAGGCCCAGCGTATAGGGATGCTGCGGATCGCTGAACAGCAGGCCGACCGGCGCTTCCTCGACGATGCGGCCGGCATACATGACGATCACGCGGTGGGCGAGTTCGGCCACGACGCCGAGATCGTGCGTGATCAGCATGATGGCGGCGCCGGTGCGATCGCGCAGGTCGCGCAGCAGGTCGAGGATCTGCGCCTGGATGGTGACGTCGAGCGCGGTCGTCGGCTCGTCGGCGATCAGCAGCTTCGGATCGCAGGCCAGCGCCATGGCGATCATCACGCGCTGGCGCATACCGCCGGAAAGCTGGTGCGGGTACTCGTCGAGGCGGGTCTCGGGCGAGGGGATCTTCACCAGCCGCAGCATTTCGAGCGCGCGCGCGCGGGCCTCTGCGGCGGAGAGCGAACGATGGAGCTGGACGGCCTCGACGATCTGCTCGCCCACGGTCTGCACCGGGTTGAGGCTGGTCATCGGCTCCTGGAAGATCATGGCAATGTCGTCGCCGCGCACGGCGCGCATGTCGCTTTCCGGCAGGTCGAGGAGGTTGCGTCCCTCCAGCCTGATCTCGCCCGCCGTGATCTTCCCCGGCGGGTTCGGCACCAGCCGCATGATCGACAGCGACGTCACCGACTTGCCGCAGCCCGACTCGCCCACGATGCCCAGCGTCTCGCCCGGTGCCAGGGAGAAGCTGATGCCGTCGACGGCCGCGAACGAGCTGCCGCCGGAGCGGAACTCCGTTCGCAGACCCTTCACGTCGAGTAGGGGAGTGTCAGATGTCATCGCCGACAATCGTGCTTCATCGTCGTCACGTCACCGGACGCGATTGCGGCAGGCGATCGCGGGTGCCGTAGACCGGCGGTGCGAGCTGCTCGGCGGTGCGGCCGGCCCAGTCGCGCTGGCTCACGGTCTCGAGCCGCTTGCGCTGGCCTTCGATCAGGCCGGCGGTTGCCGCTTCGACGTCTACCGTCAGGACCTTGCCGTCCTTCACCACCTGCGCGCCGTCGACATAGACGTGGCGGATGGCGCGGTCGCCCGCCGAGTAGATCAGGCTGCGCACCGGCTCGTGGGCCGGCTGCATGTAAGGATGGCTCATGTCGACCAGTGAGAAGTCGGCCTTGCATCCCGGCGCGAGCCGGCCGATGTCGGGCCGGCGCAGCATCCTGGCGCCGCCGATCGTGGCCGCCTCGAAGGCGTGCCGCGTCGTGCCCATCTTGTAGTTCATGGTGATGGCGCGGGCGAGGTAGCAGACCAGCCGCATCTCATCGAGCATGTTGTGCGGGAAGGTGTCGGTGCCGATGCCGACCGTGATGCCCGCATCCATGTAGCGGCCGATCGAGTTCATCACCATGCCGCGCCGCGCAAACACGGTCGGGCAATGCGCCACCGAGGCGCCGGAATCGCGCAGCCGCTCGAAGTCGTTGGCGTGCGGATAATGGATCTGCGGATGGTCGTTCAGGAAGATGCCGTGGCCGATGATCAGGTCGGGCCCCAGCACGCCGATCGAGTCGAGCCATTCGATGGGCGTCTTGCCGTGGCGATGCACCATTTCGTGGAACTCGACGACGGCCTGACAGGCATGGGTCTGCATCGGCAGGCCGCGCCGCTTGGCCTCCTGCAGAGCTTCCTTGAAGAAGCCCTCGCGGCAGGTGTCGATCTGCGCCGGGCCGACCATGCCGGAGAGGCGGCCGCTGGGGTGCTTCGCGGCCTCGTCGAGCGTCCTCATCGAGGCCTCGAAGGCCTTCTCGCCGGCCTTCTCGTCCCAGGCATATTCAACCGTGTGGCCGTTCTTGGTGTACCAGACGCCCTGGCGCATCATCGGGCAGACCACGGCGCGAATGCCGGTGGCGGCGAGATCGTCCGCCCAGCCGGGACGGGCCATCGACAGATCCGTGATCGTCGTGACGCCGCTCTTCAGCAGCTCCGACACCGCGACCTTGGACGAAGGGCCGGCGTCCTCCGGATTGAGGCCGAACACCGTCAGGTATTCGTAGAGCGAGCTCTGGCCGAGCTTGTCGCTGCCATACTCTTCGGTCAGGCCTTTGTTGGCCGGTTCCGAGAAAGGATGGCTGTGCACATTCACCAGGCCGGGGATGGCCATCATCCCCTTGCCGTCCATGGTGGTGTCGACCGGGCCCGTGTAGCCCGGGCCGACATGGGCGATCTCGTTGCCCTTGAACACGAGATCGGCATTTTCGAGATAGACGTGTCGCCCTTCGGCCTCGTCCCATCCGACGAGATGGTCGAGGCCGGCGATCTTTGTCGTCTTCATGGACGTTTCACTCCGCTTGCTGGCTGTCTGCTTGCTATTTGAACGCGATGCCCAGGCCCTTGTAGAGGCCGCATCCGTAGTTGCCGTGCGCCTTGATGGGCTTGAGCTTCGATCCCGCGACCACGAACAGCGGCTCATGAAACAGAGGGATCCAGACGAAGGCGTCATGCACCTTCTGCTGCACTGCCTGGTAGGAGGCCGTGCGGGTGGCTTCGTCGGTCGCGGTTGAGCCCTTGTCGAGCAGCTCGTCCGTTTCCTTGTCCTTCCAGTTCATGCGGTTCGGCGTGGGCGTGTTGGCCGAGCGGAAGTAGAGGTTCAGCGCGTCGCCGGCGCTGACATAGGGGAAGCTCATGCCGAAAGCGTCGAACTCCTGCGTGGCGAGCTTGCCCCACGCCACGGTCGAGTCGAAGAGCTGGATCTGCAGGTCGACGCCGACCTTGCGCAGGTCGCCCTGCACGGCCTCGGCGATCTCCTTGAAGGTGCCGGAGATGCCGTAGATCAGCGGCGCGAGCTTCTTGCCGTCCTTGTAGCGGAAGCCGTCGGCGCCCTTCTTCCAGCCGGCCTCGTCGAGGAGCTTTTCGGCTTCCTTGATGTTCTCGCCGTAAGCGTTCCTGTCGAGCTTCGCATTGAAGTCGAGAACGTTGGGCATGAGCATCGTCGTAGCCGGCTCGGCGAAGCCGAAGGTGACGGCCTCGGTGATCGCCTTCTGGTCGACGGCGAGGTTGAGCGCCCGGCGCACGCGCACGTCGCTGACCAGCTCCTTGTCGACCTTGAAGCCGATGAAGTAGGTCCAGAAGAAGTTCGCGGCCTTGGTCACCGAGAGGTTCTTGTTGGCCTGCAGTTCCTTGATCGACCAGTAGGGAACGTACTGGCTGGCATCGGCCTGGCCGGCCTGCAGCGCGGTGACTCGCGTATTCTCCTCAGGCACTACCTTCCAGGTGACCTTGTCGACCTGGGCCTCGGTGTAGTCGTAGATCGGCGGGCCCCACTTGTAGCCCTTGTGCTTGGTCAGCACGGTCGAATCGCGCGGCGTCCAGCTCTCGAAGCAGTAGGGGCCGGTGCCGTCGAAACCCTTCACGCCGAAGTCGGCGCCGAGCTGCTTGGCCTGGTCCACGTTCAGGACCGTGTGGAAGTACTGCGTCATCTGGTAGAGCAGCTCGGAGAACGGCTTCTTGAGCTTGTACTCGACCGTGACGTCGTCGGGTGCCGTGATCTTGTCGACGTCGCCCATGCGCCACTTCACGAGGCCCTTGGTCTCGGGATCGAGCCAGCGTTCGTAGGTGGCGACGACGTCCTTGGCGGTCATCTTCTTGCCGCTGCAGAAGGTGACGTCGTCGCGCAGTTTGAAGGTGTAGGTGAGGCCGTCGGGCGAGACCGTCCAGCTCGTGGCGAGGCCCGGCTTCAACGTCTTCATGTCGAAGTCGAGATTCACCATCGTGTCGCCCATCATGTAGATGACTTCGGCGCCCGACCGCGAGGTCGACTTGTGCGGATCGTAGCGATCGGTGTCGATCTCGCGCACGATCGTCACGTTCTTCTGCGCCATCGCCGGCGCTGCAAGGCCCGTCACGGCCACCGCGGCCAATGCCGCCAACGTCAATTTCCTGCTCATGCCCACACCTCCTCTTTTCTCACCTTATTGCCGCAGCTTCGGATCGAGAGCGTCGCGCAAGGCGTCGCCCAGCACGTTGAATGCCAGAACCACGAGGAAGATCGCCGCGCAGGGCAGGGTCGAGACATGCGGCGCGATCGACAGGAACTTGCGGCCGTCGGCGGCCATGCTGCCCAGCTCGGCGGTCGGCGGCTGGGCGCCGAGGCCGAGGAAGGAGAGCGCCGCGCCCAGCAGGATCGCCTGGCCAAGCTGCAACGTCATGTAGATCAGGATCGTCGGCCAGCAGTTGAGCGCGAGGTAACGCCAGATCAGCGCGCCGTCGCCGAGGCCGACGGCGCGGCCGGCCTCCATGTATTCCTGCTGCATGATCGACTGTGCCGCGCCGCGCGCGATGCGGGCGATCGACGGGATCGAGGCGATGCTGAGGGCGACGACCAGCGAGAAGAGGCCGGTGCCCATGACCGCCGCGATGGCGAGGCCGAACAGGATCGACGGGAAGGAGAGCAGCACGTCCACCAGGCGCATGAGCGGCTGGTCGAGGCGCTTGAAATAGGCCGCGCTCAATCCGATCAGGGCGCCAAGCCCGCCGCCCACCAGGACGGCGGCGATGCCGATGCCAAGGGTGGCGCGCAGGCCGAACAGGATGCGGCTCACCATGTCGCGGCCCTGGTTGTCCGCGCCCAGCAGGAAGTCGGGGCAGCGCGCGCCCCCGATCGGGCAGAGGCGCAGGCGCATGTTGGACGCGTAGGGATCGAACGGCGCGATCCACGGCGCGAGAATCGCGGAGCCGACGATCACGATCAGGAACAGGACCGCCACCGCGGCGGGTGGATCGCGCAGGATGCGCCGCCACACGGCATTCTTGCGCCGGATCGCGGCGATGGCACGCTGGTCGGCTTCGCTTTGCAGGGGAAGGGCCGCGTCGGTCATCCGCGGGCAATCCTTGGATCGAGATAGGCGTAGAGCACGTCGACCGCGAGGTTGATGGCCATGAAGCCGACGGCGAGGATCAGGATGGCGCCCTGCGCCAGCGGGAAGTCGCTCGACGTGATGGCGCCGACCGCCATGCGGCCGACACCCGGCCAGGCGAACATGGTCTCGGTGACGATCGAGCCACCCAGCAGGAAGCCGATCTGCAGGCCGACCAAGGTCACCACGGGGATCATCGCGTTGCGCAGAGCGTGGCGCACGGTGACGCGCCAGTCGGACGCGCCCTTGGCGCGGGCGGTGCGCACATAGTCGGCGCCCAAGGTCTCCAACAGTGACGTCCGCGTCATGCGTGCGACGGGGCCGACGAAGACCGCGCCCAGCGTGACCGCCGGGAGGATGATGCTGAGGAAGCCTTCGGGCGTCCAGATCGGGCCGTTGCGCCCCTGGAAGGGCAGGAGCCCGGCGCCGCCGACATACTGGATCAGGAGCAGGCCGACCCAGAACACCGGCACCGACACGCCCATCACCGAGAGCGCCATGATGGCGCGGTCGATGAGCGTGCCGCGGCGGCGTGCCGCCAGGGTGCCGAGGGTAATGCCGAGCGGCACGGCCCAGATCAGGCAAGCCAGCATCAATTCGACGGTCGGCCAGAGCGTCAGCGCGATCTCGTCGACCACGGCGCGGTTCGAGATCATCGAGCGGCCGAGATCGAGCTGGAAGACGCGGCCGAGATACCGACCGAACTGGACCCAGAGCGGCTGGTTGAGGCCGAGGTCGTTACGGATCGCGTCGATCTCGGCTTTCGTTGCGGTCGGACCGGCGACGACGGTTGCCGGATCGGTGGGCACGACCTGCAGCAGCAGGAAGCCGATGAGCAGCACCCCGAGCAGCACCGGGAGCGAAATCATCAATCGGTGGGCGATATGGCGCGCCATTTCTTTCGAAACCTGCCCCCTTCGGGTAAGAACACTGGCCGACGCCGCGACGCTCGACAAGCGCCCGGCGGTGGCATGATCGCTGCAAGAAACGCGCCGAGGAGCGTCGTCCATGTCGACTGGCAAGCTGAACGAGCAGGCAAAAGGCGTCTATATCATCGCGGCAACGCCGTTCACCGACGAGGGCGCTGTCGATCTGCAGAGCGTCGACACGTTGACCGATTTTTATTTGGGGTGCGGCGTACATGGCTTCACCCTGCTCGGCATGATGGGCGAGGCGCACAAGCTCACCGCCGACGAATCGCTCGCGGTCGTCAATCGCGTGATCGGCCGGGCTCAGGGCCGGCAGGTGATCGTGGGCGTGAGCCATGCGGGCCTCGAGAACGTGCGCCGTCTCTCGCACGAGGCGATGATCGCCGGCGCGTCGGGCGTGATGGTCGCGCCGGCGCCGGGCCTCAAAGGCGACGAAGGCCTCTACAATTACTATGCGCAGGTCTTCCAGGCGCTGGGTTCGGACATTCCCGTCGTCTATCAGGACTACCCGCAGACCACCGGCGTCTTCATGCCGGTCAACGTGTTCGAGCGGCTGGTCGACGACTTCCCACAGCTCGTGATGCTGAAGCACGAGGATGCGCCGGGGCTCGCCAAGCTCACGAAGGTCCGCGAGGGCGAGAAGAAGGCCGGCCGCCGCCGCGTCTCGATCCTGGTCGGCAATGGCGGACTCTATTATCCGCAGGAGATGCGCCGCGGCGCCGACGGCGCGATGACCGGCTTCGCCTGGCCCGAGATGCTGGTGCAGGTTTACGAGCTCTTCGCCAAGGGCAAGGCAGAGGAGGCGGAAGACCTCTTCGACATCTATCTGCCGCTGGTAAGGCACGAAGTGCAGCCGGCGATCGGTCTTGCGCTGCGCAAGGAAGTGCTGTTCCGCCGCGGCGCCATCAAGAGCCCGAAGCAGCGCGCGCCGGGCTCGTCGCTTACGGCGACGGACAAGACGGAACTCGACGGCATGATCGCGCGTCTCGAGCGGCGACTGGCCGATACGGGCCGCCACGCCAGGGCGGCGGAGTAGGGAACATGGCTGAGTATGATTTGATCGTTCGCAACGCAAAGATCGTTACGGCCGAGCGCCAGACCGAGGGTGACATCGCCGTGAAGGGCGGGCAGGTCGTGGAGATCGGCCCCGATCTCAAGGGCAAGGGCGCGCGCGAGATCGATGCCGGCGGCAAGTTCGTGCTGCCGGGCGGCGTCGACAGCCACTGCCACATCGAGCAGAAATCCGGCATGGGCGTGATGTGCGCCGACGATTTTTATACCGGCACGGTCTCGGCTGCGTTCGGCGGCACCACCACCGTCATTCCCTTTGCCGCCCAGCATCGCGGCATGTCGTTGCGGCAGGTGGTGAACGACTATCACGAGGCGGCGACGCCCAAGGCGGTGATCGATTACGCCTTCCACCTGATCGTCACCGATCCGACGCCGCAGGCGCTGGGCCAGGAGCTGCCGGCGCTGATCAAGGACGGCTACACCTCGTTCAAGATCTACATGACCTACGATGCGATGAAGGTCAGCGACTACCAGATCCTCGACATCCTCTCCGTGGCACGCCGCGACGGCGCGCTGGTCATGGTGCATGCGGAGAACCACGACATCATCCAGTGGCTGGCGCATCATCTGGTCGAGCAAGGCCACGGCGCGCCGAAGTTCCACGCCATCGCCCATGCCCGCATCGCCGAGGCCGAGGCGACCAATCGCGCGATCTCGCTGGCGCGTCTGGTCGATGCACCGCTGTTGCTGGTGCATATGTCGGAGATCGAAGCGATCGAGACGCTGCGCCAGGCCCAGAAGAAGGGCCTCAAGATCTTCGGCGAGACCTGCCCTCAGTACATCGCGCTGACGGCCGACGACATGGACAAGCCGGGCGTCGAGGGCGCCATGTGGTGCTGCAGCCCGCCGCCGCGCGATTCGGCGGCCCAGGAGGCCGTTTGGGCGGCGCTGAAGGACGGCACGTTCCAGACCTTCTCGTCGGATCATGCGCCGTACCAGTTCAATGCCGGCGGCAAGATTCCCAAGGGCGACAAGACGACTTTCAAGGAGATGGCCAATGGCGTGCCCGGCATCGAGATCCGCCTGCCGATGCTGTTCTCGGAGGGCGTCCAGAAGGGCCGCATCACCCTGCAGCAGTTCGTGGCGCTCACGTCGGCCAACCACGCCAAGCTCTATGGCCTCTATCCCCGCAAGGGCACGATCGCCGTCGGCTCCGACGCCGACTTCGCGATCTGGGATGCCGACAAGGACGTGACGGTGACCTGGAAGGACCTGCACGACAATGTCGGCTACACGCCCTACGAGGGTCGCCAGATCAAGGGCTGGCCGATCACCGTCGTGAGCCGCGGCCGTGTCGTGGTCGAGGACGGCAAGCTGAATGCCGAGCGCGGCTCCGGTCAGTTCCTGCCCTGTGCCTCGCCCGATTCATCGAAGCCCATTGGCCAGAGCGCTCCGGAGCTGCAGGCCATGTCGCGCTTCGGCCTGAAGCCGCTGTTCTAGTTTTCTTGTCGTCCTGAGCGCAGCGAAGGACCTGACAGGCGTTAAACCGTATCTGTACGAAGCGTGAGATCCTTCGCTTCGCTCAGGATGACAGAAAGGAAGTTAGCCGTGTCCCGTCGTCTGAAAGTCTCGTCCGCCCAGCTGGGTCCGATCAACCTCGCCGACAGCCGGGCGAGCGTGGTCAAGCGCATGATGGAGATGCTGAAGGAAGCCGATTCGCGCGGCTCCAAGTTCATCGTGTTCCCGGAACTCGCGCTCACGACCTTCTTTCCGCGCTACTGGATGGAGGATCCCAACGAGGTCGAGAAGTATTTCGAGAGCCAGATGCCGAGCCCGGAGACGCTGCCGCTGTTCGAGCTGGCGCGCGAGAAGGGGATCGGCTTCTACCTGGGCTACGCAGAGCGGACCGAGGAAGAAGGTTCGACGCATCATTTCAACACGTCGATCCTCGTGGGACCGGACGGGCGCCTGATCGGCAAGTACCGCAAGGTCCATCTGCCCGGCCATGACGAGCATCGTCCGACGGTGCCGTACCAGCATCTCGAGAAGAAGTACTTCGAGGTCGGCAATCTCGGCTTCAACGTCTGGAAGATGTTCAAGGACGAGGTGATCGTCGGCCAATGCATCTGCAACGACCGCCGCTGGCCCGAAACCTTCCGTGTCATGGCGCTGAAGGGCGCCGAGATGGTGGTGCTGGGCTACAACACGCCGAGCGACAACGTCTATGCGCCGCACGAGCCGCCGTATCTGCGTGTGTTCCACCACATGCTGTCTCTGCAGGCAGCTGCCTACCAGAACGGCATCTGGGTCGTCGCGACGGCCAAGGCCGGCAAGGAAGACGGGTTCTGGCTGCATGGCGGCTCGGTCATCGTCGCACCGACCGGCGAGATCGTGGCCAAGGGCACGACCGAGGAAGACGAGGTCATCTCCTACGATTGCGATCTCGGCCTCGGCGAGTACATCCGCAACACCACGTTCAATTTTGCCAAGCATCGCCGCCCGGAGCACTACAAGCTGATCAGCGAGCGCACCGGCGTCAAAGTCGAACCGTCGAACTGAGGAACCTAGACATGCAATACGCTTCCGACGACCTGACGCCGCACGAGCGCTACAAGGTCCTGACCGCCTTCGTGCTGCCGCGGCCGATCGCCTGGGTGACGACCATGGGACCGACCGGCACGATCAACGCCGCGCCGTTCAGCTTCTTCAACGTCTTCGCCGAAGACCCGCCGCTCTGCATGTTCGCGATCAACAAGCGGCCGGACGGGCGCATCAAGGACACCTGGAGCAACATCGAGCGTACGGGCGAATTCGTGGTCAACCTGACCGACGAGCCGCTGGCGCTCAAGATGCACGAATCGAGCGGCGACTTTCCGCCCAACGTCGGCGAGCCCGACTATCTCGGCCTGAAGCTCGCGGCGTCGGTCGACATCAAGACGCCGCGCCTGGCCGATGCGCCGTGGGCGATGGAATGCAAGACCTGGCAGGTCATCAACGTGAAGGACGACCGCCAGCTGGTGATCGGCGAGGGGCTGCGCTTCCACATCCGCGACGAGCTGTGGGACGACAAGGCCAAGCGCGTTCATATGGACAAGTACCGTCCGGTCGGCCGCATGTTCGCCGACCGCTATTGCCGCACCAACGACCGCATGGAGTTCCCGGCCGCGCCCGTCGTCAAGGCCGCGGCGGCCGAATAGTCAGGACCAGTTCAGCCGGGAGCGCCCGATCGCCATCGAGACGGCGGCCTGGCTGGGCTCGACCACCGGCAGGCCGACATGGCGCTGCAGACGGTCGCGGTAGCGCGCCATGCCGGCGCAGCCCATGACCAGCACATCGGCGCCGTCCTCGTCGCGCAGTTCGGCGGCGACCTCGGCCATGCGGCTGAAGGTGCGCGCCTCGTCGGCGAGTTCGACGACGCCTAGACCGATCGCGCGGTCGCCAGCCATGCGGTCGTTGAGGCCCATCTGCCCGACATAGCGCAGGTGGCGCGGGATCGACTTCCGCAGGATCGAGATGACGCCAAAGCGCTGCCCCAGGGTGAGGGCGGTGAAGATGCCGCACTCCGCGATACCCAGGACCGGCTTGGTCGTCAGTTCGCGCGCCGCATGCAGGCCCGGATCGGAGTAGCAGGCGATGACGAAAGCGGAGCAATCGTTGTCGCGTTTCTTCACCATGGCGCCGATGAGCGGGACGACCTGCTCGACATGGCCCTGGTTTTCGATGCCCGGTGGACCTTCCGGCAGCGTGACACATTCGATGGACGGCCCGCCGGCGATGCGCAGCGGTTCCATGGCGACGTCGATGCCGCGCGTGACGGCTTCGGTGGAGTTGGGATTTATGACGAGGATGCGGTCGGACATGGGCCAAGGATGGCCCCTAAATTGCTATTCAACAATGCCTGATCTAACGTCGCTGCCTGGGGATTTCATGGGAAGGAACGCACTGCAATGATTAATCGCCGTTTTGCCGCGATCGCCATCGCGGCCCTGATGTGCGCGAGCCCCGCGCTCGCCCAGGACAAGAAGCCGCCGCTGCGTACCGGCGTCGACGGCACCTTTGCGCCGCATGCCATGCCGAAGCTGGGCGGCGGCGTCGAAGGCTTCCAGATCGACGTCTTCACCGAAGCCGCCAAGCGAATGAAGCGCGACATCACCATCGATGCCGTGAGCTTCTCGACGCTGATCCCGGGCATGCAGTCCGGCCGATACGACTTCATCGCCGCGCCGACGACGGTCACCAAGGAGCGTGCCGAGAACATGCTGTTCACGGCGGGCTACCTGTGGACCGCCTTCCAGTTCGGCATCAAGAAGGGCAGCGCGCCGATCAAGAGCTGGGCCGACCTCAAGGGCAAGGCCGTGGCCGTCAACAAGGGCACGCCCTACGAGACGCTCGCCAAGAAGATGGGCGAGGAGCACGGCTTCACCGTGCAGGTCTATGACACCCAGCCCGACGCCACGCAGGCCGTGCTCTCGGGCCGCGCCTACGCCACGCTCGGCGGCAACACTACGATCGTCTATGCGGCGTCCAAGAACCCGCAGTTCATTGCCGATCTCGAGCTTGCCGAAACGCGTGCCCATTGGGCGGCGCCCGTGCCCAAGGACAATCCCAAGCTTCGTGCCGAGCTGCAGGATGCGCTCGACTGCATGAAGAAGGACGGCACGATGGCCAAGTTCTACGAGAAGTGGTTCAACAAGAAGCCGGCGGCCGACGATCTCGCGGTGGTGATCACGCCGGGTTACGGCGTGCCGGGCATGCCGGGCTACGATCCGACGCCGCATGAACTGAAGTGTAACTGACCTCTTCGGATGGCCTTGTCCACTTCGTCAGCGATCGTCGATGCGCGTGCGATCCATAAGCATTTCGGCACCCTTCACGTTCTGAAGGGTGTCGATCTGAAAGTGAACGAGCGCGAGCTGGTCTTCGTCATCGGGCCATCGGGCTCAGGAAAGTCGACGCTGCTGCGTTGCCTCAACCGGCTGGAGGAGCCGTCCTCCGGCTCGATCATGGTCGACGGTATCGACATGCTCGACGCGCGCACCAACATCAACCATGCCCGCCGCCGCATCGGCATGGTGTTCCAGTCCTTCAATCTCTACCCGCACATGACGGCGCTGGGAAACGTCACGCTGGCGCTGCGCAAGGTGGCGGGCAAGAGCCGGGCGGAAGCAGAGGCGCTCGGCCACGCGGCCCTGAAGCGGGTCGGCCTGGCCGACCGCGCCGACCATACGCCGGGGCAACTCTCGGGCGGCCAGCAACAGCGCGTGGCCATTGCCCGTTCGATCGCGCTGGAGCCGCGCGTGATGCTGTTCGACGAGCCGACCAGCGCGCTCGATCCCGAACTCGTCGGCTCGGTGCTCGAGGTCATGCGCGACCTGCGCGAGAGCGGCATGACCATGATCGTGGTGAGCCACGAGATGGGCTTCGCGCGCAACGCCGCCGACCGGGTCGTGTTCATGGACGACGGGCTGATCGTGGAGCAGGGGCCGCCGGCCGCCATCTTCGAGAACCCGGCCCACGAACGCACGCGTGCCTTCATCGGCCAGATCCAGCGGCACTGAGGGCCGCACGGCATGAGCGGCTGGGATAAATTCGTCGAAACCTTCTTCAATGCGAAGGTAATGGTGAAGTACCTGCCGGACATCCTGTCCGGCGTGGTCGTCACCATCGAACTCGCGCTTCTGATCGTCGTTACCGGGCTCGGGGCGGGGCTGGCGCTTGCCTTGTTGCGAGCCCTCGCCATCCGGCCGCTCAACTGGCTGATCATCTTCGTCGTCGACCTGTTCCGCTCGCTGCCGCCGCTGGTCATCATAGTCCTGATGTATTTCGGCCTGCCCTATGCGGGGCCGGCGCCCTCGGGCTTCGTGTCGACCTGGTTGTCCTTGGCCTTCGTGCTGATGGCCTTCTCCGAGGAGATCTTCTGGGCGGGCATCACCTCCATCCCGAAGGGCCAGTGGGAGGCGTCGCGCTCGACCGGCCTGACCTTCGGCCAGACGCTGTTCAACGTCGTGTTGCCACAGGCCTTCCGGCTGACCATCCCGCCGCTGACCAACCGTACCATTGCCATCACCAAGGGAACGGCGCTCGGCACCGTCGTCGCCGTGACGGAGATCCTTGGTCAGGCCAGTTCGGCCATGTCCAATTCCTACAATCCCTCGCCGCTGATGATGGGCGCGGCCGCCTACGTCGTCCTGTTCCTGCCGGTGGTGGTCGCGGCGCGCTGGATCGAGACCAAGTTCGCGTGGAAGCGATGATCGAGGCCTTCTTCAACATCGAGATCATGAAGGCGGCCTGGCCGATCGTGCTGACGGGCCTCTGGAACACGATCCTGCTGTCGCTGATCGTCGTGCCACTCGGCCTGCTGGGCGGCCTGATCCTGGCGCTGCTCGCCTCGATCAGGCATCCGCTGGTGCGTTGGCCGCTGATGGCCTGGGTCGACTTCTTCCGCGCTTTCCCGCCGCTGGTGCTGCTGGTCCTGCTCTTCGCCGGCCTGCCGTTCGCCGGGCTGGAACTGGGCGGCTTCGCCTGCGTGGCCATCGCCTTCTTTCTCAACACCGGCTCGTATTACGGCGAGATTTTCCGGGCCGGCATCGATTCCGTTCCGGCGGGTCAGGTTGAGGCGGCGCGCTCGACCGGCCTCAGCCGTATGCAGGCCATGCGCTACGTCGTGCTGCCCCAGGCGGTGCGCAACGTGATGCCCGACCTGCTGTCCAACACGCTGGAGGTGGTCAAGCTCACCTCGCTGGGCTCGGTCGTCGCGGTGCCCGAGCTGCTCTACGAGGCACGGCAGGCCCAGAGCATCACCTACAACCCGACGCCGATCGTCATGGCCGCGGTAATCTACTTCCTTCTGCTGTGGCCGCTCGTGCGCTTGCTGAGCCGGCTCGAGAACCGCGCGCTGGCCAGCCGCCGTTGAGGCTCTGGCTCAGCGCTTGATGACGCAGTCGCGGTAGGTGATCGTCTGGTTGGCGCCTTCTTCGATGAAGGCCGTGTCGCCCTTACTCCAGAAGACGAAACTGCCACTCGAATCGGCGTAGCGTATGCCGGACGCGGAGAGCGTCTGGGGCAGGCTGAACTTGCGGCCATCGCTCAATTGCACCACGACGCGTCCGCCCGGGATGGGGCGGCCATCCGGGGCGACGCTCGACTTTCCGTCATAATAGTCCGCCACGACCGTCTTGTTCTGCTGGCATTGGTAGCGGACGGTGGACATCGGCGCGTCGGGTGGGGGCACCTTGAGCGCAGGACCGTCGCTGCAGGCGACGACAGAGGCGATCGGCAGCAACATGGTGCCCAGGGTGAGGGAGCGGGTCATAATCGGATCTCCAGCCGGAAGCGGAAAGAGGCGGCAAGGCTTCGGCAACGCCGCCCAAGGCTGGATGTTTCCGTCGCCGCTCAATCCCGGGCGAGTGCGATGATCAGCTCGCGCGTCTTTTCCCGCAGGCTCTTGCTGCGGATCTTGTAATAGGCGCGGACCAGCTCGAGCGTCTCGCGCTTGGTGTTGAGATCGGTGTCGGCGGACTTCTCTTGAGTCCGCGGACGTCCGGGCCGTCGCTTTGCCGCCACGGCCGTCGTGCCCATTCCGTCGAAGAAGTGCTCGACCGGAACATCGAGGACTTTTGCAAACTCGAAGAGGCGGCTGGAGCTTATGCGATTGAAGCCTCGCTCGTACTTCTGCACCTGCTGGAAGGTCAGGCCTACGGCGTTGCCGAGATCGGTTTGACTCATCCCGAGAAGAGCCCGGCGCTGCCGAAGTCGATTGCCGACATGAGTATCTACTGGATGAGAGCGAGCCACGAATACCTCCAATGCATAAGTAACATATCGCAGTGCCGTCTTACACGCACCTTTCGAATGGTTATGGAGGGAGGTCGATCGTTCAATTCGGCGTGCACAAGTTCGCTGGTCGGACGTACCTCAATGCTGCGGTTGCCTCGCAGGCGCGGGCTTCATACGCTGGTTCGAGGCGGCAAAGACCGCCCTTGGGAGGACGAATGATTGTCAGTCTCGTTCGCGCGGCTTGCAGCTGTCTGCTTGGGCTGGCTTTCGCCCAGTCGGCGGCCGCACAGGCCAACTGGCCGGACAAGCCGGTCAAGATCGTCGTTGGCTTCACGGCCGGCAGTTCGACGGACGTCACAGCGCGGATGTTCGCTCAGAAATTCACGGAGGCCTGGGGCCAACCGGTGATCGTCGAAAACGTCGCCGGCAACTCCGGCGCCATCGGTGTCGACCGCGTCGCCAAGGCGCCACCCGATGGTTACACGCTCATGTGGTCGGGCAATGCGGCCATCACCATCCTGCCCTCGATGCAGGCTCTGCCGTTTGACCCGCTGAAGGATCTGACACCGATTTCGACGTCTCTGGTGATGCCGTCGTTGTTCATGGTGAACAACGACCTGCCCGTGAAGTCGATTGCCGAGTTGATCGCTTACGCCAAGGCCAATCCGGGCAAGCTCTCCTATGGAACCCCGGGCATCGGCACGCCGCAGCATATTGCGGGCGAACTGTTCTGCGTTCTGGCCGGCGTCAAGATGGAGCACATCCCCTATCGCGGCGCCAACATGGCGGATCTCATGAGCGGCGTGGTTCAGGTCGGCATCCAGAACGCCGGCGCCGCCATGCCTCTGGTGCGCGACGGTCGTGTGCGTGGCATTGCGGTCACCTCGTTGAAGCGAACCTCCAGCGCACCCGATCTGCCCACGCTTGCTGAACAGGGCTTCCCCGGCTTCGAGGCAACGTCATGGTTCGCCCTGCTGGGGCCGGCGGGGCTGCCTGCCCCGATCGTCCAGAAGGTGCGGAGCGAATCGCTGAAGGTGCTGGCGGATCCCGAGATGCAGAAGAAGTTCAACGCCATGGGCCTCGACCTGGTGGGCAGCACCCCGGAGGAGACCCGCGCCGCGATCGCCGCCGACATCCCGAAGTGGGCGAAGGTGATCAAGGACGCGAACATCAAGACGGGGAAGTAGCCGAGCCCTGCCGGCTTCAGCCTCAGTATTCCTCGATGATCTGCCCGTTGGGATGGATCGTGACCCGCTTCGGGACGCCCTGAGGCCTGGTCGGCACGGGATCGCGCGTGACCTTGGCCCGCCACGACCCGTCATTCTGCTGATCCAGCCGTTGAACGCGATAGCCCTGGTTCTCGAGCCGGTCGCGGTTCAGCGAATAGGTGTTGGGTTGAGGCGGCGGCGGCGCCATGACGGGCGCAGGCGGCGCGACGGGCGGTGGCGGCAAGGCGCCCGGGGACATGGTGTCCGGCATGCGACCACCATTGCCGATCGATCCCGGCACAAGCTGGGCGGAGGCCGGGCCGGCGACGCTAACAAGGGCCAATCCCGCTCCGAGGGTCAGAAGCGCAATTCTCATCCGCTCCATATGGGGTGGGCGCCACGATCTTGCTAAGAGGGGAGTCGGGGGAAAAGAGCGCATGAGCTTGAAAAGCGTCGGAGCGCGCAAGCGCCTGTCCGACATCCTGCAGCAGGCGGGACACGGGGAATCGCTGACCAGGGTACTGGGGCCGGTCAGCATCGTTTTCATGGGAATCGGCGCCATCATCGGTGCCGGCATCTTCGTCCTGACGGGGACGGCGGCTGCCCTTTACGCCGGGCCGGCCGTGATCCTGTCCTTCGTCCTGGCCGGGATCGCCTGCGCCTTCGTGGGCCTCTGCTACGCCGAACTGGCGGCGATGATGCCCGTCGCCGGTAGCACCTACACCTACACCTATACCAGTCTCGGGCAGCTTGCCGCGTGGCTGGTCGGCTGGAACCTGGTCCTGGAATATTCGATCGGGGCGGCGGCCGTCGCAGTCGGCTGGTCGGGCTATTTCAGCGGTACGCTGGTCCAGCTGGGAATCACCGTCTCGCCGCGCTTCGCGAACTCGACCGGTACGATCGTCACTCTTGCGGACGGCAGCAGCGCGACGGCGATCGCAAATCTGCCGGCCGTGGCCATCGTGGTCCTGCTCACCGTGCTGCTGGTGCGGGGCACGCGCGAATCGGCACGCATCAACAATCTCATGGTTGCCCTGAAGCTGCTCGTCATCCTGGCGTTCATCGGCTTCGGCATTTTTCACGTCTCGGCGGCCAACTGGCGGCCCTTCGTCCCGCCGAACGACGGCACGTTCGGCATCTTCGGCTGGAGCGGCGTGCTGCACGGTGCCTCCGTGGTGTTCTTCACCTATATCGGGTTCGATGCCGTCTCGAACTGTGCCCAGGAGGCGAAGAAGCCGCAGCGGGACATGCCGATCGGCATCATCGGCGCGCTTTCCCTGTCGACGGTCCTCTACATCCTCGTGGCCGCCGTGCTCGTCGGAATCGTTCCCTATCGCGAGCTGAACGTGGCTGCGCCGGTCGGGCTTGCCGCCGAGCGAATGGGGATCGGCTGGCTTGCGCTCGCGATTCAGCTCGGCGCGCTGATCGGCATCACGACCGCCATCCTCGTGCTCCTGTACGGCCAGTGCCGCATTTTCGCGGCGATGGCGCATGACGGTCTGATGCCGCCGGTCTTCAGCCGGATACACCCGAAGCTGCATACGCCGTGGACGAGCCAGATCCTGATCGGGATCGTCGTCGCCGCGTTCGCCGCCGCGGCGCCCATCGAGACGCTGAGCGAACTGGTGGGCGTGGGGACGCTCTTCTCGTTCGTGATGGTGTGTGCGTCGGTCCTCCGCCTGCGCAAACTGGAGCCGAACGCGCATCGGCCTTTTCGAGTCCGCGGCATGCCTTGGGTACCGATCCTCGGAATCCTGTCCTGCCTCGGCCTGATGGTCGGTCTGTCGCCGCTGACGTGGGCACGGCTGATCGTGTGGATCGCGCTCGGCCTGGCGATCTATTTCGCCTACGGCCGGTCGCGCGCCACGGACCGTCTGGGCGCCTAGGTTCAGCCCAACAAGGAGTGTCGTTTCCGCGTGAGCGGCACGACCACCACGCTGGCGCCGGGGCGGGCGATCGCTTCGGCCACCGCTGCCGTCACTTCCGCGCCGGTCTTTGCCAGCGTCGCCGGCGCGCCGTAGCCCTTGGCCAAGGCCTCGAGGTCGATGCCGGGCAGGTCGAGCCCCGGTACGTTAGGCGTCTGCTCCAGATCGGCGAAAGACTTCAGGATCGCGTATTCGTGGTTCTGCAAGACCACGAATACGACGTGCGCCTTCTGTTGGACGGCGGTGTAGAGCGCCTGCACGGAATACTGGAAGGAGCCGTCACCCATCAGGGCGATGACCGGGCGATTGCGGCCACTGCTGCGCTCCGCGAGCGCGAGCCCTACGGCCGCCGGCATGTCCCAGCCCAGGCCACCCGAGGCGAAGGTGTAGAAGCAGTCGGGCTGGTCGATGCGGAACTGATCCTGCATCTCGGCCACGACGGAGGGCGCCTCCTCGACCAGCACGAAGTCGGCGGGACAGGCCTGGCGCACGGCAGCCATGATCGCGTCGGCTGCCAGCGGCTGGGCCTCCATGTCCGGCGTCTTCGGCGCCGACCGCAGGGGGGCCGATACCGACGAGGTCCGCTTCTTGACCAGAGGCTGGATGGCGTCGAGGAACAGCTTGGCGTCCGAGACGAGGCTGTCGCCGATCGGCGCCTTGGACGACATGTTGGGATCGTCCGTGACCTGCAGTAGATGCGTTCCCTTGGGCACATAGTCGCCGCCGACATAGGGGTAGTAGCGGAACACGGGTGCGCCGATGACGATCACGAGATCGTGGCCGGTGAACTTCTTGCCCAGCGGACCGATGGCGGCGGGCAGGGCACCGGCATGCAGGCGATGGGTCTCGGGAAAGGGCGAGCGCTCGGCGAAAGGGGCGGTCCAGACCGGTACGCCCAGCGTTTCGGCGAAGCGGACGCCCTCATCCCAGGCCTGGCTGCGGGCCAGATCGGACCCATAGACTATGATGGGCGACCTGGCGGCGTTGATGCGCTCGGCGAATTCGGTCACGCGAGCCGGATCGGGGCCGACGCGTGTGGCGACGGTTCGAAAGGCATCGACCTCCGGCATCGGCTTGTCCCAGTCGTCGAGCGGCAGGGACAGGAACACCGGGCCGCTTGGCTGCTGCATCGCCGTGGCGTAGGCGCGCATGAAGGCCGCAGGGATGTCCTCGGCGCGCGCGGGTTCGTAGGCCCATTTCACCCATGGTCGCGGCAGGTTGGTCGAATCGATGTTGGTCAGGAGCGGCTCGAGCAGCAGCATTTCGCGGGTCTGCTGGCCGGCGGTGATGATCAGCGGCGTCTTGTTCTGATACGCCGTCACGATGCAGCCCAGGGCGTTGCCCATGCCGGCGCCGGTATGGACGTTGACGATGACCGGTTTGCGAAGACCCTGCGCGATTCCATCGGCGATGCCGACGACGCTGGCTTCCTGGAGGGCCATCACATAGTCGAAATCCTCGGGGAAGTTCTTGAGGAAGGTCTCTTCCGTCGAGCCCGGATTCCCGACCACCGTCGTGACGCCGAGTTTGCGAAGCAGATCGAAAGTCACGTCCTTGACGGTGCGCATCCCAGCTTTCCTCACGGCGGAAACAGTCGGTACCCATCCTAGCCCGGCAGGCCCGTCGCGCCACCCCCGAACTCCTGCCTGGCTTCGGGCATGCGAACGGAGCGCCCCACGAGGGATAGGGCGCTCCGCCGTTCCGCAGTCGAGTAGGGTGTGGCTCCTACTGCTCGCGGATGTTCCCCTTCGTATCCAGCGTGACGGCCACTTCCACGTTGTTGCGCATGGCCTTGCCGGTCCAGTTGCCGGCTGTATCGCGGGTCAGGGACTTGATGCCGTTGTAACCCTTGGCCTCGATCTGGGCTTTGGCGGCAGCCTCCGCGGCGGTCGCATTCGACGACGTTGCCGGAAGGTTGGTATTCGGGTTGCTGGTCTGGCCGGGCATGGAGTTCATGTCGCGGCCGGCCGGCGTGCTGGGCTGCATGGTCTGCGCCCAGGCGGCGCCGCCGATGGCGGTGCTGGCGATCACGGCGAGGGTGACGAGTTTATTCATGAGTGTCCTCCATTGTTTTCATCGAACTGCACGCGATGAACGCCGCCTTGCTCCCGGCTGTTGCATCGAAAAGCCGAAAGGTCGGTAAGAGCCTTGATCCAGCCGCGAAACGGCCCGAATGCGCCGGAGAAAACGCTTGATGGAGTCCGCTCTCAGCCTCCTTGCCGTCGGCCATGCCGGGCTCTTCGTGGCGGCGTTTCTCGCCGCCACGGTCTTTCCGTTCCAGTCCGAGCTGGTGCTGGTGGGCCTGCTCGTGGCGGAGCCATCGCACTGGCCGACGCTCCTCCTGGCCGCCAGCGTGGGCAACACGCTGGGCTCGATCGTGAACTGGATCCTCGGACGCTTCCTCGAGCGGTTCCGCGACCGCCGCTGGTTTCCGCTGAAGCCCCGCGCCTACGAAAGGGTCGAGCGCTGGTACGCAAGATGGGGCGTGTGGTCGTTGCTGTTCGCATGGCTGCCGTTCGGCGGCGATGCACTGACGATCGTGGCCGGGGCTCTGCGCACGCCGCTGCCGCTCTTTGTCGTGCTGGTGGGCATCGGCAAGACCGCGCGCTACGCCGTCCTGGTCGCCGCGACGCTGGGCTGGGTCGCGTAGCGGCAGAGATCGTGGCACCGAAATTGCTTCTCTCTCCAGGGTTCCAAAGGGTTTGGGGAGGCACTCATGCAGTCATCATCGTTGCGCCGACGGATTGGACTGGCCGCTCTTGCGCTGACGCTGCTCTCGGCGATGCCGGCCCTCGGCCAGGACAAGGTGCGGTTCCAGACCGACTGGATCCCCTCCGGCGAGCACGCAATGTACTACGGCGCCTGGAGCAAGGGGATCTACGCCAAGCACGGCATCGACATCACCATCACGCGCGGCTACGGCTCCGGCGACACCGTGACCAAGGTGGCCTCGGGTGCGGCCGATTTCGGAGTGGCCGACATCGCCGCGGTCATGACGGCTCGAGCCCGCACCAACGTGCCGGTCAAGACGATCGCCGTCCTCTACAACGAATCTCCCCATTCGCTGTTCGTCCTGAAGAGTTCGGGCATCACCAACTTCAAGGGGCTCGAGGGCAAGAAGATCGGCATCACGCCCGGCAACAGCCACAGGTTCTATTTCCCCGAGGTCGCCAAGAAAGCGGGGACCGATCCCAACAAGCTGATCTGGACCAACATGGACGGGGCGGCGATGGCCGCGCAGCTCATCGCCAAGAACATCGACGCGGCGCCGTTCTATTCGATCCACTACTATTACATCAACAAGGCGGCGGTTAAGGCCGGCCAGGAGATCCTGCCTCTGCCCTTCGTCGAGGTCGGCTTCAAGATCTATGCGGCTACGCTCATCACCACCGACAAGATGGCCCAGGACAAGCCCGACCTTGTGAAGCGCTTCCTCGCCGCCAGCAAGGAGGCCTTCGAATGGGCCGCGGCCAATCCCGAGGAAGCCTGCAAGCTGCACGTCGCGCGCTTTCCCGAGGTCGAGCTCGACGACTGCATGGGCAGCGTGAAGGCGGTGATGAAGTTCGTCTTCAACGACCACAGCAAGGAATTCGGCTGGGGCAAGGAAAGCCCGGAGCGGCTCAAGTTCTCCTGGGAGACCATCGCCACCGCCAACGAGTTGAAGTCCGACTTCGACTACAAGACCGCGATCGATACGAGCAAGGTCTCGAAGTAGCGGAGCGGGCAAGTGATCTCGCTCAACCGGGTCACACGCATCTTCAACAGCCGTGACGGAGACCAGGTCACGGCGCTGCAGGACGTATCCCTCGAGATCGGCCGCAACGAGTTCATCACGCTGGTCGGTCCGTCGGGCTGCGGCAAGTCCACCCTGCTGCGCATCGTGGCGGGCCTGATCCTGCCCACGGCCGGGCGGGCTTCGATCGGAGGGGCGGCGATCACCGAACCGCGTTCGGAGACCGGCATCGTCTTCCAGGCGCCCACCCTGCTGCCGTGGGCCAGCGTGCTCGACAACGTACTGTTCCCGCTGCGGATGATGCACCGCATCGATTCGACCAGTACCGACAAGGCCATGGCCCTCCTGAAGCTGGTCGGGTTGGCCGGCTTCGAAGGCAAGTCGCCGCGCGAACTGTCGGGTGGCATGCAGCAGCGGGTCGCGATCTGCCGCGCCCTGGTGCACGATCCCGACATTCTCCTGATGGACGAGCCGTTCGGGGCCCTCGACGCGCTGACGCGCGAGGAGATGACCATGGAGCTGCTGCGCATCTGGAGCGAGCGGCCCAAGACGGTATTGTTCGTGACCCACTCGATCACCGAGGCCGTGGTGCTGGCGGATCGCGTGGTCGTGATGTCGCCGCGGCCCGGCCGCATCCAGGAGATCATCGAGATCGGTTTGCCGCGGCCGCGCAGCTTCGAGACCGAGGCCACGCCGGAATTCCACGAGGCCAGCCAGCACATCCGCCAACTCATCTTCGGAACACGCCATGTCGGTCCAGGCCGCGCCGCCGCTTGAAGAGCGGCAGAAGCCGCCCCGCCGCCGGAAGAAGAGTGCCGCCCTCTATGAGGTCGTGCTGCCGCTGATCGCCACGGCTGGCCTCTTTCTCCTGTGGGAAGCCGCCTGCCGGGCTTTCAAGATTCCGGGCTACCTGCTGCCGGCTCCGACCGAGATCTGGAAGGACACGATGGCGATCGGACCCACGGTCGCCGGGCATACGATGTCGACCTTCAAGACGGTGATGCTGGGGTTCGTCGTGTCGATCCTGATCAGCCTGCCGCTGGCGGTGGTCCTGACCGCGTCGCCCGCGATCGCGGCGGCGGTCTATCCGTTCCTGGTGTGGACGCAATCGATACCGAAGGTGGCACTTGCTCCCATCCTGGTCGTGCTTCTGGGCACCAACGAGCTGCCGCGCATCGTCATCACCGTGCTGGTGGCGTTCTTTCCTCTGGTGATCTCGGTTGCGACGGGGCTGCTCTCGGTGCCACCGGAACTGATCGAACTCAGCCGTGCCTGTCGTGCCTCGAAGCTCAGCGAACTGCTTCGAATCAGGCTGCCTTATGCGATCCCGTTCATCTTCGCCGGCCTCAAGGTGGCGATCTCGCTCGCGGTCGTGGGCGCGGTCGTGGCGGAGTTCGTCAATGCGGATGCGGGGCTGGGTTTCCTGATCCAGACTTCGACCGCGTTCTTCAAGGTGCCGGTCGCCTTCGGAGCGCTTATCATCCTGTCGGTGATGGGCGTCGTCCTGTTCCAGCTCGTGGTCGCGGCCGAACGGATATTCTTCCCGTGGTCGAGCAGCAACACGACACCGGGTGCCTGACCAGCCGCGCTAGGGGAGTGAGTAACATGGCAAAGAAGCCGAAAGCGCCGATGACGGTGATCCGTGGCGGTCGCGTGGTCGACATCAAGGGCCATTCCGCGCCCAAGGCCGATATCCTCGTGAACGGCGATACGATCGTCGAGATCGGGCCGAAGGTCGCGGCCCCGGATTCCGCCACGGTGATCGATGCCAGCGGCAAGCTGCTGCATCCGGGGCTGATCAACGGGCATACCCACAGCCACGGCAACCTCGCCAAGGGCATGGTCGATCGCGTGACCCTCGAACTGTTGCTGACGGCCGGCCCCTATATGAGCGGTGCCCGAACGCTGGAGGACAAGTACCTGTCGAGCCTGATCGGCGCGGCCGAGATGGTGATGAAGGGCTGCACTGCGGCTTACGATCTCGCGGCCGAGTTCCCGATGCCGACGGCGGAAGGGCTGGCGGCCATCGGTCAGGCCTACGCCGACGTGGGCATGCGCGCCATGCTTGCGCCGATGGTGGCGGATACGAGCTTTTTCCAGGCGATCCCCGGCTTGATGGACCAACTGTCGCCGTCGCTGCAGAAGGAGGTCGAGGCCTATCGGCTCGCGCCCTACAAGGCGAGCGTGAAGCAGATGAAGAAGGCGCTGCACGGCTGGAAGCTCGACGGGCAGGGCGTGCATCTGGCGGTCGCACCAACCATCCCGCATCACTGCAGCAAGGAGTTCCTGCTGGCCTGCCTCAAGCTCGCCAGGGATTACGATACGGGCCTGCACAGCCATGTCTCGGAATCGAAAGTCCAGGTGGTGGCCGGCTACAAACTCTATGGCAGTTCGCTCACCGCCTACATGGATTCGCTGGGCCTGGTCGGGCCGAAATTCACCGTCGGGCATGGCGTTTGGCTCGATGGCGACGACATGAAGCTGCTCGGGGACAAGGGTGCGTCGGTCTCGCACAATCCCGGCTCCAACATGGTGCTGGGCAACGGTATTGCCGACATGCGCGGCATGCTGGACGCCAAGGTCAACGTCGGCATCGGCACAGACGGCGCCAGCTGCTCGGACAACCAGAACATGTACGAGAACATGCGCCTGGCCTCGATGGTCTCGAAGGTGCAGGGGCCGGATAACCGCAAGTGGATCCGGACCGAGGAGGTCCTGCACGCTGCGACGGCCGGCAGCGCCCGGGCGCTCGGCCTGGGTGAAAAGATCGGGAAGATCGAGGTCGGGTACAAGGCCGATATCGTGTTCCTCGACCTCGGCCACATCAACTGGATCCCGTTCAACGATCCGACCAACCAGATCGTCCATACCGAGGACGGCTCGGCCGTCGAATCGGTGATGATCGCCGGACGCATGGTCCTGGAGGACCGCAAACTGCTGAACGTCGACATGGCGCAGCTTGCGCGCCTGGCCGAGAAGGCACGGGAGCGGCTCGACAGGGGCCGCAAGCCCGCGAAGGCGCTCTACGACAAGCTGGAAAAGGTCGTGAACACGTTCTGCCCGGGCCTGGCCAAGCAGCCGCTACATATCGACCGGTTCGGCGGCGGCCACCATCACGGCTACCACCACCATCACCACTAGTAGCCGAGGCGCCAACCGTTCTTCAGGTAGCCGTAGCGCACCAGGCGCACGGCTACGATGCCGTTCAGCGCGAATCCCCCGACCACGGTCACCAGCATCAGGATCATGCCTTCCATCGAGGCGCTGAACAGATAGACGATGATCGTCAGTCCGAAGATCGCGCCCGCCGCGATCGCGGCCATGGCCACCAGGTCGACGAGCGCCAGGAAGTACAGCCTCTTGCTGAGCACGAACAGCGGTCCGGCAAATGAGGCCCACACGTACGACCACTGGTCGATAACCATGAAATCGTCGTTATCGGCTTTGTCAAAGCGATAGGTCGGAAACAGAGCGTCTACGATCACAGGGTTTGTTCAACAATTGTCAGGGTTCTATTACAGCCGGAACCTATCATGAGCGATGCAAATGGGCCAGCGGCCGACGGTGCTCAGGCCGCGGTAACGCCGATCAAAGTATCGTGCAACCAGAACATGGCGACGTAGGCCACGGTCCCAATCAGGACGACCAGCAGGTCGTTTAGCGACCAGCCGGCGGCAGGGGCGCCGGGATCGCCCCGCCTTTTCACGGCAATCCGGTCGTAAACCGCCCAGGCCAGCAGTCCGCCGAAGAGAAGAATCGACCCCAGGTCGCCATTTACCAGAAGGTGCGACAGCGCCCAGGCCTTGACGGCGACCAGCATGGGATGCCGGAGCAACGATTTGATGCGGCCCGCCGGCGCATAAGCAGCCGTCAGGGAGACGAAGGCAAACCACAACAGGAAGCGGGAGAATGGATGGAAGAACGCGCGAGGCGGATCCCAGATCTGGATATATCCACCGCTTCGATAGCGTCCGAAACCGATGACGATCAGCACGAGACCGACCGCAGCCACCAGCGAATAGAGGCCCTTGTAGCCACCTTCGCCCAGGCGTCCGATGGCGGCTGCTCGCGCGCCCCTCAAGGTTGTAAAAGTATGAATCCCGAGGAACAGGGCGAGACCAAGGATGAGCAGCGTCATGCGCCGCTTATAGCACGCAGATGATTGCGTCGCGGCAGCAATTACCCAGCAGCTACTGGACCTGTGTCACATTGCCGGTGCTGTCGACCGACACCGCGACTTCCACGTCGTTCTTGGTCGCCCTGGCGTGCCAGGATCCATCCGCTTTGCGCGTGAGGTCCCTGATCTTCTGGTAACCGCTCGCCTCGATCTGTGTCCTGACGGACGATTCGCTTTCTGCAGTCCCCGGCATGCCGGCGGGCGGGACGGCGGGCGTCGTCGGCGTACCGCTCGCCGGCGGCATCTGGGCAGCGGCGACGGAAACTGAGGCAACGAGAGCCGCTGCCGCGATCAGGCTGAACTTCATCGGTCACTCCTTGCATTGAGGCCTTGCGAAACAATGCAAACAGGAGCCCGACGTTCCCTGCGATGGAGGTCTCCAGCCTCACCCGAGGTCTTCGGTGGAAGCCGTCAACCTGTAGTCCGGAGAGCAGCCGAGTACTCTTACGAATGTTTGGTCGATCAGCCGGGCAATGTCGGCCGGGTCGTTTCCGGAGGTCCCCACGGTGGCGAAGGCGTTGGCGTCCCAGTCGACCAGGTCGAGTGTGACACCCTCCAACGTATCGGTGGCGCCGCTCAGTTCGAAGCGGGTGAGGGGATCTTCCGCAAACGGATAGGGGGCCAGGTTGATCGTTTCGGCCATCACCTGGATGGAGACATCCATCCCATCCGCATTCACGGCCTCCAGCGTGCAGCAAAGCAGGCCGCCCTCGTTCTTGGCGCCATAGATGTCGGCGAGGGCTTCGCTGATGGCGCCCATCTGTTCTTCAGCCATTCATTTCTCCGATCTTCTGCCTCGAGCGGGTCTGCCGGTCCGGAGATGGCTGACTTCAGGAGGCATGCGGCCTGCGTCAGGTTGTCGTGAAGTAGTGCAGCGCCATTCCCACAAGGCCGGACGCGACGATCGGGTAGGCGGGATTGATCTTGGTCCGCCACAGCAGCAGGAAGACCACGAGCGAAATCACGCCGAAGAACAGGTCGGTGATCGCCCCTCTCCCCATGATGATCGCGCCGGCGAGTACGAGACCCACGGCAACCGAACCCAGGCCCGCCTGAATGGCCGGCCGCCAGCGCCATGTCGCCAGATGCGTCCAGAGGCGGCCGATGAAGAAGGTGAGCAGGCCCGTCGGCAGGAAGAATGCGACCAACGCCACCAGCGCGCCCGGAATGTGGCCGACGACGACGCCGATCGAAGCGACCATCATCATGTTCGGTCCGGGCGCGAGCTGGCCCAGGCTGTAGAAATGCAGGAGTTCGGGAAAGGTCAGCCAGTGATAGGTATCGACCGTGAGTTCTTTCATTTCCGGGAAAGCGGCCATGCCGCCGCCCACGGTGAGGAGCGAGAGGTAGGCGAAGACGCCCGCGAGATCCCACAGGTTCTTCATGGGACGTCCTTGTCGCGCGGCCGATGCCACCAGATGGCGACGATGCCGGCCACGATCAGGGCATACGGCACCGGCACCTTGAAGAAGGCGACGGCCACGGCGGTGAGAACGACGAACACGTAATCGGCAAGGGTCTTGAGGGTCTTGGCGCCGAGCTGGACCAGCACGACGACGATCAGCCCCACCGCACCGGCCGCGATCCCGTGCAGGAAGGCCTTTGACCAGGGACCGTCGCCACCGGCGCCATAGGCGAACCCGGCGGCGATCATCAGCGAGGCGCCCGGCAGGCACATGCCCAGCGTGGCGACGATGGCCCCCATGCCGCCGCGCAGCCTGTCTCCCACCAGGATCGACATGTTGGTCGCATTGAGGCCGGGCAGGGTTTGGCTGATCGACAGCAGCTCGACGAAGCTGAGATCGTCCAGCCAGCGCTGGCGGACCACCAGACCCGTCCGCAGGTAGCCCACGACGCCGCCGCCCAGGCTGGTCGCGCCCATCACGAGGAATACCCAGAAGAGCTTTGCGAGCGAGGGCGGGGGCGGCGGGGGGGAAGTGTCTGCGACGCTCATTCGTGTGCTTGCGGCGGGTTGCCCTTCAGGCGGTAGACGGCGCCGGTCTTGGTCGTGGTGAGCGACAACCAGTCGGCGGCGACCTGCTGGAGCTCGAGGAAGAAGCGCTCGCAGTGGTTCAGCGCCTTGTGCTTGATGTCGTCGGGCCCGTTGAAGCGAAGCTGGAAGGCGAACTCGCCCACGAACGCGTGATGGTCGCCGCGCGCGCGCCACAGGCCGAGATTGGCCGTGGCCGCCGTGTGGTGGCCGAAGTCGAGCAGGCAGATGTCCTGAAGCAGTTCCTCGACGATGGTCTGGTTCACCAGCGACACGTCGTTCGGCCCATCGCACTTGATCGTTCCCAGGGTCGGGAAGATCTGCGTGAGTTCGGGGAGGGACATGTTGCCCAGCGACGACATGACGATGCGGGCAGCCTGCGGCGCCTGGCTCAGCCCGAACTCGACATTGTGCGAAAGCAGACGACGGAGGCCGCCGATCCGCTCCTTGAGCGGCATGACCTCGAGCTTGAACTTGATCTTGTACTTGCCGTCGATATGCGGTCGTACGTCGAGGGCCTGGGCCTTCGCCATGTCGTCGCTGCGATACTTGAAGACGATCTCCGGATCGCCGATGGGGAAGCCGTCCTCGTAGGCGATGCGGCGCCGCACGATGAAGCTGTTGTTGTAGAGGTGGTAGCCGCCGGTATCGAGGAACAGGACCTCGCGGACTTCCGGTCGCTGCTGGGACTTGGGCGTATGCTGGTAGCCGACACCCGTGGTTTGCGCGGCGCGCTGGACCAGGGACGCGAACTCCTTGAAGACGTGCGCGGAAGTGAAACGGTCGGGCTTCAGGATCAGCTTGCACTGCAGGTACTGGATCTCGTCGCACCGACGGCCATCGGCATAGGTGCTGGTCTGGCGGTCGGCGAGCCACTGGGCGATCTGCCCGTCATCCTGATGTGAATGCATTATTCCCCCTGTCGGTAGCGTAGCGCCGGCCTACCGCCCTGTCATCTGAGCCGAGGCCGGCTGGTCCGCCCGGCCGTAGGTCTCGACTTTGCCGTCGGTGAAGCAGACGTAATAGCGGTCCGACATGGACCACGGCGTCCGCATCCAGAAGTCCCTGAGCACCGTGTAGTAGGCGCAGTCCTTGCCCGGCGAGTGCGTCGATCCGTCGGGTGGTCCCATGACCGTGCGAACCTGCTCGCGATCCATCCCGGCCTGGAGACGTTCGACGTTGTCGCCGTGCACGCAACCGGCGAGCAGGGTGGTCGAAAGCAGGCATGCGACGTACTTCATGTCTTCCTCCTTGCGATTAGTCTGGCTGGGCCTCGCCGGCAACAATTGTCGGGCAGGCCGATGGCTGGCGCAATTCCGAACGATGCGCTACGTCCGATGGATGCAAGATCACAACAGATTTGTCGCGCCTGGCCTCATGGCGTCGCTGAGCGGCGCCAAGGCGGGCCTGTCCGAAACCCCCATTTCCGAAGTGGCGATGACGGTGTTCGGCGATCCCGACGTCGTGCCGCTGTGGTTCGGCGAGAGCGATCTCGTGACCCCGGATTTCGTGCGCAATGCGGCCGCCGCCGGCCTGCAGGGCGGCGACACGTTCTATACGTGGCAACGCGGCATCCCCGAATTGCGCCATGCGCTGTCGGCTTATACGGAGCGCCTCTATCGCATCAAGTGCCCGATCGAGCGCCTCACGGTCACGACCGGCGGCATGCAGGCGATCCTGCTGACCTGCCAGATTCTACTCGATCCGGGCGACAACATCGTCATCGTCTCGCCGATCTGGCCGAACATCACTTCGGCCACCAAACTGGTCGGCGGCGTGCCGAAATACGTCGCGCTCGACCGTACGCCATCGGGCGGATGGAAGCTCGACCTGCAGAAGGTCTTCGATTCGGTCGACGACCGCACGCGGGCGATCTTCGTGAACTCGCCGGGCAATCCGACGGGCTGGACGATGACCACCGAGGAGCAGGCGGCCCTGCTGGATTTCGCGCGCAAGCGCGGCGTCTGGATCATGGCCGATGAGGTCTATGCGCGCCTGATCTACAGCAAGCGGCCGGATGGCCGGCAGGTGGCGCCTTCGTTCCTCGAACTGGCCGGTCCCGACGATCCGGTGATCGTGCTCAACAGCTTCTCCAAGCCGTGGGCGATGACGGGCTGGCGCCTCGGATGGCTGACCCATCCGGCGGCGCTGGGCGACCAGTTCGCCAAGCTGGTGCAGATCAACACGTCGGGCGTGCCGGCCTTCCTGCAGAAGGGCGCCGTGGCGGCGCTGGAGCAGGGCGACGGCTTCGTCCACGAGATGGTCGAGCGCTGCCGCGCCGGCGGTGAACTGGTGTTCCAGCGGCTCTCGGCCCTGCCGAAGGTCAAGATCGCGCGGCCGGATGCGGCCTTCTATGCCTTCTTCTCGGTCGATGGCGTCGACGATACGTTGGCCTTCTGCAAGACGATGGCCAAGCAGTACAAGGTCGGCCTCGCGCCGGGCGAAGCCTTCGGGCCGGGCGGGCAGGGCAATGTGCGCCTGTGCTTCGCGTCGAGTGCGGAGCGCCTCAGCAAGGGCCTCGATCGCATCGAAGCGGCGATCAAGGCGTTGTAGTTCGATTGCGGGGTGACAAGAGCTTGTCATCCCGAGGCCAACGGCCGAGGGATCCTTGCTTTGGCGAAGGATCCCTCGCTACGCTCGGGATGACAAAGTGTCCGCAGTTCCTTCCATCGCCGTCCAGCACCTGCGCAAGGTGTATGGCGAGATCGTCGCCGTCGACGATCTCAGTTTCTCGGTGCCCCGCGGCACCGTGCTCGGACTGCTGGGCGGCAACGGCGCCGGCAAGACCACGACCATCGCGATGCTGCTGGGCCTGCTCGAGCCGACGGGCGGCAGCATCGAGATCCTGGGTATCGACATGCTGCGGCGGCGCTACGCGGCGCTGCCGCGCATGAACTTCTCCTCGCCCTATGTCGACCTGCCGCATCGGCTGACGGTCCGGCAGAACCTGCAGTTCTACGGCCAGCTCTACGGCGTGAGGGACCTGAAGCGTCGCATCGTCGAGATCGCCGAGCACATGCAGGTGGCGCCGTTCCTGGATCGGCCGGCAGGCAAGCTGTCGGCCGGCCAGAAGACGCGCGTCGCGCTGGCCAAGGCGCTGATCAACAAGCCCGACGTGCTGCTGCTCGACGAACCGACGGCTTCGCTCGATCCGGATACGGCCGACTGGGTGCGCGGCTATCTCGAGAGTTACCAGCACGAGACCCATGCCACGATCCTGCTGGCCTCGCACAACATGGGCGAGGTCGAGCGGCTGTGCGACGACGTGATCCTGCTGCAGGCCGGCAAGGTCTTCGAACGCGGCAGCCCACGCGAACTGCTGGAGCGGTTCGGCCGCGAGGACATGGAGGAGGTGTTCCTCGACATGGCACGCGGCCGCGGTCGCGGCCTCGACGCCCTCAAACCCGAAGGAGGGAAATCATGAGCGGCTCCCTGGGCCGCATCCACGCGCTCGTGCTGCGCCATATCTACCTCTGGCGCAGCTCTGTGATGCGCCTGGTCGATTCGATCTACTGGCCGGCCGTGCAGATGGTGATGTGGGGCTTCATGACCCAGTACCTGCTGCCGCAGGCCTCGTTCGTGGCGCAGGCGGCGGGCGTGCTGCTGTCGGGTCTGCTGCTGTGGGAGGTCGTCGTCCGCGGCAACCTCTCGCTGTCGATCGCCTTCCTGGAGGAGATCTGGTCGCGCAATCTCGGCCACCTCTTCGTAAGCCCGATCCGCTCCTGGGAGCTGGCCACCGGCATCATCATCGCGGCCCTGCTGCGGACGCTGCTGGGCATGATCCCGGTGTCGCTGCTGGCCTGGGCGTTCTTCGGCTACTCGATCTACACGCTCGGCCTGCCGTTGCTCGCCTTCTTCGTCATCCTGCAGATGTTTTCCTGGTCGATCGGGCTGGCCATGTCGGGGCTGGTGATGCGGGTGGGACAGAGCGCCGAGAGCTTCGCCTGGGCGGCCGTCTTCGTGCTGATGCCGGTGAGCGGCGTCTATTATCCTGTTTCAGTCCTGCCGCACTGGCTACAGGTCATCGCCTGGGGATTGCCGCCGGCCTACATCTTCGAGGGCATGCGTGCGATCATGGCGGAAAAGACGGTGCATTGGGACATGCTCGCCGTCGCCTTCGGCCTGTCGGTCGTCTACCTGATCGCGGGGTTCCAGGTCTTCCAATGGTTCTTCCGCTCTTCGCGTCGGGCGGGTTCACTCCTTGGTCAGGGTGAGTAGAATAGCGCCGATTTCGGAGGTGAGTGATGTTCAAGTACGTATTGGTTCCCGCACTTCTATCGCTCGCCGCCGCAGCGTGTTCGACCGTCGACAAGATGGCCAGCGAGCCGATCAAGCCGGCCAAGCCGGTGCCGGCCTGGTCCAGCGTCTACACCGTGCCCTACGACGCGATGGTGACCTGTCTCGCCGCGCCGGTTGCCAGCGGCTTCGTCGTGAACATCGAGCCGTCGTCGGCGCCGGGCACGACGTCGATCCTCTACGTCCCGCAGAGCGCCCCGCAGGCTGAATCGCGTTATGTCGTGAAGCGGGTGCCGGACGGCACGATCCAGGTCGACTGGATCCGCGTCGGCTCCGTAGGCGGCCTCGACTGGCTGGACGTGCAGGCCCGTCAGCGCGCCAATCGCTGCGGCGGCGTCAGCTAGCTAACGGGCGTTGAGCACGGCGGTGCAGGCCGCCGGCAGCTTCGGCCGGTAGGGCTTGGGCGGCGTGGTCGGGGGCACCACGGGCGCCTTGCGGAACCACGAGTCCAGCGCTTCGCCGCAGCCGTCGTCGTGGGCATAGTCGGCCTGTGGCTGGCACTGCGGGTTGCCGGGCGGGCAGTAGAGGCGGATGTGGAAGTGCGAGTCGTGCCCGTACCAGGGCACTACCTTGCGCAGCCAGGAGCGGTCGCCGCCGACCGTCTGGCAGAGCCGCTGCTTGATCCACTTGTTCACGAACATCCGGTCGAGGTTCGGCATCTGCGCCGCCGTCCGGAGCAGGAACACATGCTGCTCGTTGAAGACCGAATCGTCGATGCCGCTGTCGTCGGCAAGGACCAGGGAGCGCAGGCGCGGGTTCTCGCGGTCCGCCGGTGCGCGGCGCGCGCCGGGCTGGCGCTCGAACCAGATGTCGGCGTCGAGCCCGATCTGGTGGCTGGCATGGCCGGACGGGGCGGGACCGCCGCGCGGCTGGCCGATGTCGCCGATGTAGAGATGGGCCTGTCCGGCGGCCCGCATCTTCTCCGCCAGGGTCTTGATGAAGTCGATGGTGACCGGCTGGCCCCAGTAGCGGTTGCGGCTGACGCGGATGGCCTCGTATCCGGGGCCTTCCAGCGGCAGCGCCTGCGCGCCCTGCAGGCAGCCGGCCGTGTAGAATCCGATCGACTGTGTCGGACCGGGCGATGGCGTCGTCACCGTGGCCCAGTCGTTGGCGCGGGCCGCACCCGTCAGGGAAAGGAAAGCCGCGAGCAGCGGAACCAGGAAGCGCATCATCTTGTTGGCACGATAGTCGCTCGTTAAGACTTTGCCCATGGCCGACTACGAGTTCCTCCGGATCGAACGGCACGGCGCCGTCACGTCACTGACACTGAACAGGCCGCAGCGGCGCAACGCGCTGACGCACCGCATGATGCTCGAACTGGAAGACGCTTTCGTCGGCGTAGGACAGGATGCCCAGTGCCGCGTGCTGGTGCTGCGCGGCGCGGGCGGGCATTTCTGCGCCGGCGGCGATCTTGATGCGATGGCCGATCTGCCGCCGCTGCCGGCCTCGGGGGCGGATCCGTTGGTGCCGGCCTATCGTCAGTTCGGCAATGCCTTGCTGGCGCTCGATGGCCTGCCGCAGGCGACCGTTGCAGTCGTCGAGGGCTCGACGGTCGGCGCCGGCTTCGGCATGGCGTGCTGCTCGGATGCGGTGATCCTGCACCACAGCGCGCGCTTCGGCATTCCCGAGCCCAAGGTGGGCTTCATTCCCTCGCAGATCATCCCGTTCCTGGTGCGCCGGATGGGCGAGGGGCCGGTGCGCGATCTGGCCGTGACGGGACGCGTGATCGATGCCGTCGAGGCGTATCGCCTGGGGGTCGGGCGCTATCTCTGCGCCACCGGAGACGAGGTCGACGCGACGCTTAAAGGCCTGCTCGACGACATTTTGAAGATGGAGCCCAAGGCGCTGGCCGTGGCCAAGCGGCTGGTGATGTCCTGCGCGACGAAGGAAGATCGCGACGTGATGGACGAGGCGGCCGAAAGTCTGGTCGGCCTGCTGCGGCAGCCGGAAGCGGCCGAGGGAATCAGGCATTTCATGGCGAAGACCACGCCCTCATGGGCCAAGAGGTAAGGCATGCGCAATTATCGCCACATCGAAGTGAGGCCGATCGCCGGTGCGCTGGGCGCGGAGATCCACGGCGTCGACATGTCGAAGGATCTGGAGGCCGAAATCGTCAGCGAGATGCGCCAGGCCCTGCTCGACCATCTCGTGATCTTCCTGCGCGACCAGACGGTGACGCCGCTCCAGCAGCTTGCTTTTGCCCGCAAGTTCGGCGAGCCGATCGAGTATCCGCAGCTCAAGGGCCTGCCGGAATCGCAGATGATCACGCCGGTCGTGAAGCTCGAGCACGAGCGCAACAATTTCGGTGGCATCTGGCACTCCGACACGACCTACCTGCCGGTCCCGCCGATGGGCAGCATGCTGCTGGCGCGCGAGGTGCCGCCCTTTGGCGGCGACACGTTGTTCGCCAATCAGTATCTCGCCTATGAGGCGCTGTCGGACGGGCTGAAGGCGACGCTCGACGGGCTGGTCGGGGTAAGTTCCTCGGCCAAGGCCGACGTCACCAAGACCCGCGAGGACCGCATGAAGGCGGCGGGCGCCGAGCTCAAGGTGCTGACAGCCGAGCATCCGATCGTGCGCACCCACCCCGAGACCGGCCGCAAGGCGCTCTATACGTCGGATGCCCATACCGCCCATATCAAGGGCTGGACGGAGAAGGAGAGCCTGCCGCTGCTACGCTTTCTGTGGGAGCATCAGACGCGACCGGAGTTCACCTGCCGCTTCCGCTGGGAGGCCGGGTCGCTGGCTTTCTGGGACAATCGCTGCGCGATGCACAATCCCATAAACGACTATCACGGCTTCCGGCGCGTCATGCACCGGATCACCCTGGCCGGCGACAAGCCGCGATAACGGAGAAAGAGCATGTCGGGACTGGGAGGCCTGCTGGCCGTCATGCTGCTGGTCGCGGCCAACGGGTTCTTCGTCGCCGCCGAGTTTTCCCTGGTTGCCGTCCGCCGCAGCCGGGTGATCGAGCTGGCTGCATCAGGGCGGATGAATGCCCAGGCCCTTGTGCGCGCCCTCGACCGTCTGGATTCGAATCTCGCGGCGACACAGCTTGGTATCACCATCTCCTCCTTGGCCCTGGGCTGGATCGGCGAACCCGCCATCGCGCACTTGATCGAGAAGCCGCTCGCCGGGATCTGGGGCACGACGGCCGGCATCAGTGCCTATGTCATCGCGGTCGGTATCTCGTTCGTCATCATCACGGCCCTGCATATCGTGCTGGGCGAACTCGCACCGAAAAGCCTCGCGCTCCAGCGCAGCGAGGGCACCGCGCTCTGGGTGGTCCGCCCGCTCGGCCTGTTCCTGTGGTTGCTGCGGCCGGCGATCTACGTGCTGAACGGTGCCGGCAATCTCGTTCTCAGGATGTGCGGCCTGCGACCGGGGACGAGCGAGGAATCGCTGCACTCGCCGGGCGAACTGAAACTGCTGGTCGCCGCGAGCCAGGATGCCGGGCTGCTCCAGGATGCGCAGGAAGAGATAGTCGTGCGGGCGCTCGACATCGGCAACCGCCGGATCGGCGAGATCATGACACCGCGAACCGGCCTCGACTGGATCGATGTGAACGACTCATCCGAGGAAATCTTGCGCACGGTTCGGGAGAGCCCGTACGAGCAGATGCTGGTCGGTCGCGGCAGCGTCGACGATCTGCTGGGAGCCGTCACCAAGACCGATCTGCTGAACCAGATCCTGCGCGGCGGCACGCTCGACCCGGCCGCGGCGGTCGGGGCGCCGCTGATGGTTCACGAAGCGATGCCCATCTTCAAGGTACTGGAGCAATTCAAGCAGGCTCCGGTGCGGCTCGCCGTGGTGGTCGACGAATATGGCGGCATCGAAGGCATCGTCACCCAGGCCGATCTGCTGGAGGCGCTGGCGGGCGACATCCCGGAAATCCTGGGCGAGGGCCCCGACATCGTGGAGCGCGAGGACGGTTCGCTGCTGATCGACGGCATGGCGCCGGTGCACTCGACCCTCGACCGGCTGGGCCTTCGCGTGCCGCCGCAGGTCACCACCAAGTTCCACACGATCGCGGGGTTCGCGCTGTCCCAGCTCGGTCATCTGCCGGTCGCGGGCGAGCGGTTCACCTATGAGGACTGGACCATCGAGGTCGTCGACATGGATGGAAGGCGCATCGACAAGCTGCTGGCGGTGAGGGCGCCGCAACTCGAACTCTGATGAACCTTCAGCGTGACGAGGCAGGGTTCATGGTGATTGTGCCGATGCCGAAGCGCGCGGTCTCGCCACGCGTGCCGCCGATCTCGATATAGGCGAGCTTCTGCCAGCGATCGACGAAGTTGCGCGCCCACGGCGAGAGCATGTTGCCGGACTGGCCGAGCGGCGTGGCGAAGCGGCTGTTCTCGAGATCGCTGAAATCGTAGATGCCGCGATAGCCGGCGCCGTGGACGGCGTCGAACGGCCGGCTGCCACGGAACGAGGGGGAGGCGCGGTTCAGAGTCTGGTTGCCGCCATCGGCCGGGTAGCGCACGGAGGCGATGTTCCGCAGAAGCGGCACGCCGTCGAACAGCGGATGGCGATGCACGGCATGATGCTCGCGGCCCCACTGCCACTTGGTCATATCGGAGCCGTTGCGGCGCGAGATCCAGTCGAGTGCTCGGTCGAGTGCCAGTGCGATCGCGTCCTCGCAGGTCTCGGTCTGCTTGGTGCCGCCGTCGTCGCACCAGCCCGGCTTGTCGCGGAGGACGCGCACCATCAGGGGAACGTCGGGCGCGGCGATCGAGTTGTAGAGATCCTCGCCCAACTCGTCGGCCAGGAGCCCGCGCTGCAGTTCGGCGATCCAGGCGTCGTAGATCAATGGCTCCGGCCGTCCCGCGAGCATGAACATGTTCCAGCGGCCCAGCAGCTCGCGGGCCTGGGCTGCCCGTGCATTGCGGGGCGCGCCCTTCAGCAGCCAGGGCAGCATCTCGGCGGCATCGAGGGTCATGTTGTCGGCCTGCATCACGATCATGCCGTAGACCGGATGACGCGGGACTTCGCCCAGGAGCTGGGCGGCACGGCGCTGGCGGTAGGGCTCGGCCCAGTCCTTGCTGATGAAGTGGCGGTAGTCGTCCGGCACGAGGCGGCCGTTGGCGTTGACGATGAGGCCGGCCGGCGGATTGTAGGTGCGCGGCAGCTCGTCGAATGGCACGAAGCCCGCCCAGTCGTATTCGGAGGTCCAGCCGGGCACCGGCATGGAACCATCGCCCTTGCGCCGGATCGGCACGCGCGCCGGCGAGATCAGGCCGATGTTCCCGGAAGTGTCGGCATAGACCATGTTCTGCATCGGCGAGACGATGCGGCGCGTGGCGGCCAGGAACTCTTCCCAGTTCTGCGCCGAGCCCACACGGGCGAAACCTTCCGCCGACGTGTCGGCCCCGTCGAGCGCCGTGGCCTGCAGCGCGAGCACGTGTCCCTGCGGCGTCAGGCCTTCGCTGCGGCGAACGAAGTCGTCGATCACCGGGCCATGCCGCGTCTCGCGCACGCGCATCGTGACCGGATTGCCCCAGGCGACCTTGATCGTTTCCTCGCGCACCGCGAAGGGGCGGGCGCCGTCGGGCGTGATGTAGCGGTTGGGATCGGTCGGATCGACGCGCTCGACGAAGATGTCCTGGCTGTCGAGATTGGTGGTGGTGAAGCCCCAGCCGATCGTGCCGTTGTGGCCGAGGATCACCGCCGGTGAACCGGGCGAGGTGGCGCCACGAATGTCGAAGCCCGGTCCGACCAGCCGGGCGAGATACCAGACACCGGGAAACGAGAAGCCCAGATGCGGGTCGTTGGCGAGCAGCGGCCGGCCCGATACGGCATGCGCCCCCGAGACCACCCACTCGTTGGACGCCATGCGCTTGCGCGTGATGTCGTTGTCGGTCCCGCGGAAGATGCGATCGAGATCGATGTCCTGCACGGCCGACAGAACCATCGACAGGGTCGAGTCCTTGCTGTCGCCGGTCGGTTCGATCAGGAACTTGACGCCGTCCTCGCCGATCTTCTGCGAGAGCCGCAGCCGCAGCAGCTCGGCCCGCCAGTTGCCGTCCAGTCCGAGCGCCATCAGTTTTGCCCAGACGAGCGAATCGGCCGGCCGCCAGGCCTCGGGGCGATAACGCCCGCCGGACAGCAGCTTGATCAGCGTGAGCTCCAGGCCGAACTGCTGGTCGTCGTCAGCCAGCCAGGCATTGACGCCGGCGGCATAGGAGTCGAGCCGCGTGCGCATGGCGGGCGAGAGGGCATTCACGCTCTCCGACGCGCGGCGATAGACGCCGAGGCCGCGCATGGTGCGGTCGCTGTCGACGAGGCCGCTGCCAACCAGCATCGGCGGGACGAGTTCGGCGAGCCGTCCCTGGCCGATGCGACGCATCAGCTCCATCTGCCAGAAGCGGTCCTGCGCGTGGACATAGCCAAGGGCGAAGGAGGCGTCCTCGATCGAGCCCGCGGTGATGTGCGGCACAGCGTTCTTGTCGCGCATGATCTCGACCGGCGCTTTCAGGCCGACCAGGTCGAGCTGGCCGCTATAGCTCGGCAGAGCGCCGCGAACCTGGAAGTAGGTACCGGCAAGCAGGATCGCGACCGCCAGCGCCGTGCCGACCAGGATCTTGCCCAGGACGGCTGCGACGCGAACCAACAGCCTCACCGGTTCAACCGCCCAGGTAGGAGAGGATGGCGTCGCGGTCGCTGTCGAGGTCGGGCGCGGCGCGGCGCGTCGTCGGGTCTGCGAAGGCCGACATCTTGAGCGGGTTGCCCGCCAGCTTCAGCGTGCCGCCGCTGCCGTCCGGCACGTCGACCAGCATGTTGCGGGCGGCAACCTGCGGATGGGCGATGGCCTGCGCGATGTTGTTGATCGGACCGCAGGGCACGCCGCCTTTGGACACGACGGCGATCCAGTGTTCGGTCGTGTTGGTCTTCAGGACGGATTCGATTTCGTCCTTCAGCTTCTTCTGGCTCTTCTGGCGCAGCGCGTTCGACTTGTAGGCGGGATCGGTCGCCATGTCGGAGCGGCCGAGTGCCTCGCACATCTTGATGAACAGGCTGTCGTTGCCGGCGGCGATGATCATGGAACCGTCCGAGGTGGCGAAGGCCTCGAAGGGCGTGATGGTCGGATGGCGCGCGCCGAGCGGGCCGGGGATTTCCTTCTCGACCGTGTAGCGCATGATCGCGTTCTCGAGCAGCGCGAGCTGGCAGTCGAACATCGCGATGTCGACCTTGGTGGACTCGCCGGTCTTGAGGCGGTGCACGATGGCGGCGTTGACGGCGACGGCCGTGTAGAGACCCGCGCCGATGTCGCCGATCGACATGCCGACGCGGCTCGGCGGCTGGCCCTCGTTGCCGGTGATGCTCATGATGCCACCCTGGCCCTGCATGACCATGTCGTAAGCGGGATCCTTGGAGTTAGGACCGGTATGGCCGAAGCCCGAAGCCGAGGCGTAGATGAGCTGCGGGTATTTGGCGTGCAGCGTCTCCCAGCCGTAGCCCAGCTTCTCCATCGTGCCGGGGCGGAAATTCTCGACCACCACGTCGGCCTTCTCCAGCAGCTTCTCGAAGATCTTGCGGTCACCGTCGGCCTTGAGGTCGAGCGCGATGCTCTCCTTGCCGCGGTTGACCGACGCGAAGTAGGTCGACTTGCCGTTCACGAACGGGCCGTAGGCGCGGGCATCGTCGCCGCCCTTGGGCGGCTCGACCTTGATCACCCTGGCGCCCATCTCGGCCATCAGGAGCGTGCAGTAGGGACCCGCCAGGATGCGGGACAGATCGATCACGAGAATGCCCGAAAGCGGGCCCTTGGTATTCTGGGTCATGCCCGGTTCTTAGCCAGTGGATCGCCGCGAATCCAGCCACACATTGACCGCCGCCGCGGAGATGACGATCGCACCGCCAATCAAGGTGAGATCGTCCGGTTTTTCGCCATCGAACAGCCACACCCAGATCGGCCCGAGCACCAGTTCGAGCAGGCCGAGCAGCGAGGCCTGGGCCGCCGGAATCCGCTTCAGGCTCGCCATGTAGAGCAGCAGCCCGATCGCGAGCTGGCCGGGGCTCAATGCAAAAAGCCAGGGAAGCTGTGCCCAGGTGACGTTTCCCGGGTGGGCAAAAGGCAGCGCCACCAGTCCCGAGATGAGACCGGCCAGCCAGATCGACGGCGTCATGCCGATGTCGCGGCGGTGCCGCACGACGACATAGTTGCCGCTCATGCACAGGACCACGATCAGCGCGACGGCCATGCCGGCCAGGGCGCCGGGCTGCAGGGAGCCCGCGACGCTGATCGCGAGGCCGACGACGGCCGCTGCCATGGCGACGATCGTGTGACCATGCAGTGGCTCGCCGAGGAAAATGCGGGCGGCGAGCGCGGTGATGAACGGCGTTGCGCCGAACATGATCAGCACGTTGGCGACCGGCGCGAGGCCGAGCGCCAGGATGAAGCTCACGAAACTTCCGGCCAGCAGAACCGCACTCAGCAGCAGCGCCGGGCCGCCGTTGCGCACGTCGATCACGACCTGGCGGCGCTGCCAGATCAGGAGCGGCAGCATGGTGATGACCAGCAGGGCGGAGCGCCAGAAGGACACGTCCCATGCGGGAAGGTCGATCCGCCGCACGATGACGCCGGCCGTGCTGAAAACGGCCGCCGCGACGACGGCGAACAGCACACCCAGCAGGGCGGAACTTGGCGATGCGGTGGACGTTTTCATCGAAACGAGAATGTGAATACGGACCCGCCGTGCCCCCGTCCATCGATTCCCTCGATCTGCCACCCTTCAAGCCACGCTTTCCGTGGTGGGGCCCGGACCTTCAGACCATCGCCATCCGGCTGACGTCTGCGCGCGTCTGCGATCTCGCCCCTCATAGCTGCGAGCGAATGGCCTTCCCGATGGCCGACCGGACCGGCGACATTCTGCTGGGCATGCTGGATCGCCCTGCGGAGCCAGTCGAGGGGCGGCCTCTCATCCTTTTGATCCACGGCCTGACCGGCAGCGAGAACAGCGCCTACATGCTGAACGCGGCGCGGCATCTGCTCGACAGCGGCTATCCGGTTTTGCGGCTCAACCTGCGCGGCTGCGGCCCTTCGCGCCCCTATTGCCGCGAGCACTATCATGTCGGTCGGACCGCCGATTTCCGGCGCATCCTCTCGCAGCTTCCCGAGGAACTCTCGGACAACGGTGTCGTGGCGATCGGCTACTCGCTGGGCGGCGCCATGCTGCTCAAGTATCTGGGCGAGGAGGGCTCGTTCTCGCCGCTGCTCGGCGCGGCGACCATCTGCGCGCCGATCGACCTCTCGCGCACCTGCAAGCACATGATGCGGGCGCGCAACTGGCTCTATCACACCTATCTGCTGAACGACATGAAGGCCGAGGCGCTGGCGCCCGGTGCGCTGACGACGCCGGAAGAGCGCGAGATCATCAGGTCGGCGCGCAGCGTCTGGGACTACGACGACCGGTTCATCTCGCCGCGCTACGGCTTTCGCGGCGCCGAGGATTACTACGAACTGTGCTCGCCGCTCGCCTTCATGCCCGAGATCCGCGTGCCGACCATGGTCATCGCGTCGTGCGACGATCCGTGGATCCCCGTCGAGTACTACCGGGAGTTCAACTGGTCCGACAATCCGTCGCTCGTGCCGCTGATGCCCCCGGCCGGTGGCCATATCGGCTTCCATGCCCACGACAGCACTCGGCCATGGTGCGATCTCGCGGTGGAGAAATTCATCGACCGGCTTGCTACCATGGAGGCGTGAGCCTCGACCTTCCGCCGTTCCGTCCGCGCTTCCCCTGGTGGGGCGCCGATCTCCAGACCCTCGCCAACTATCTGCGGCCGCCGCGGCGAGACCTCGCGCCGCATGTATCCGAGCGACTGACGATGGACCTGCGTGACGGCACCGGCGACCGGCTGATCTGTACCCTCGACCGGCCGGCAGCGCCGAAACGGGATACGCCGCTTACGATCCTGATCCACGGCCTGACCGGATCGCAGGAGAGCTTCTACATCTACAGCATGGCCCGCCGGCTCCTCGATGGCGGGCAAAGAGTCCTGCGAATCAACCTGCGCGGTGCCGGCCCGTCGCGCGCGACCTGTCGTGGCCAATACTATGCCGGTCGCAGCCAGGACTTCCGCGCGCTGCTGGCGGTTCTCCCGGCGGACCTGACTCGCGCTGGCACGAGAGTGGTCGGCTATTCGCTGGGCGGGGCAATGCTGCTCAAGTATCTCGGCGAAGAAGGTGAGGATGCGCCGTTGCAGGCAGCCGCGACCGTTTGCGCGCCGATCGATCTTTCGGCGACATGCCGCCGGATGCTGCAGGCCCGCAACTTCGTCTATCACCGTCACATCCTTGGCCTGATGAAGCGCGAGGCGACGGCAGAGGGCGCGGCGATCTCGACGGCCGAGCGCGCCGCGATCCTGGGTTCCCGGACCGTCTGGGATTACGACGAGGTCTTCATCGCCCCGCGCCATGGTTTTGCCGGAGCCGAAGATTACTATGAGCGCTGCAAGCCCGTCGCCTTCATGGCCGGAATCCGGGTGCCGACGTTGGTTCTGGCCGCCCTCGACGATCCGTGGATTCCCGGCGGACTCTACAGCGGCTACGATTGGGCGGCAAACAAAGCGCTCGTGCCGGTGTTGCCGGCGCACGGCGGCCATGTCGGCTTCCATGGAGCCGGCAGCCGGCATCCCTGGAGTGACGAGACCATCATGAGGTTCTTCGAACGTGGGTGAGACCGAGCCAATGGCGATGATCGTAGGCGTGGCCTGTTCGGCGGTCGCGCTCGTGCTGGCCTGGCGCGCCTATCGCGGCGCAGCGGAAGAGCAGGAGCGGCGCAAGCGCGAGCGAGAGGAGCGCGAACGTTCCGACCGTCGGTAGAATCTAGGTAAGAACCAGCGGTTCGGCCGGCGGTCCGTCGCGCAGCAGGGCCGGCAGCAGCGTGCCGAGGTCGAGCGGTTCGAAGCGTTCCGAGGAACTCGCGATCTCGTCGGCGGTCCACCAGCGATGGCCGCGCGTCCAGCTCCGCTCCTTCTCGTCCAGGCCCGACATGTCGATCTCGGTGCGGTCGGTACGAGCGAGGAAGAAGCGCTCCTTGTGGAGAACGTCCTTGCCGCGCCAGCTCATGCGACGCTCGCGCGACCAGACCCAGCGCGGCGTGTCGATCACCGGCAGCTTCGTCTCTTCGCCGGCCTCGCGCACGGCGGCCTCGGCATAGTCCTCGCCCGGATCGACCATGCCACCGATCATCACCCAGAAGGGATCGAAGAACGGATTGGCCGGATCGAATACCTTGGGATCGTGGACGTTGAACAGGAACAGGCGGTCCTGCGGATCGAGCAGGACGAGCCGGGCCGAGGGACGCTCGATCATTTCGACTTGAGGAGACGCGCCGCGTCCACCGCACCGTATGTCAGGATGCCGTCACAGCCCGCGCGCTTGAAGCCGGTCAGCGTCTCGATCAGCACCTTGTTCCAGTCGAGCCAGCCGCGGTCGGCGGCGCCCTTCAGCATCGCGTACTCGCCGCTCACCTGGTAGGCGTAGGTCGGCACGCCGAACGTGTCCTTCACGCGACGCACGATGTCGAGATAGGGGAGGCCGGGCTTCACCATGACCATGTCGGCGCCTTCCTCGATGTCGAAGCCCACTTCGCGAAGGGCCTCGTCGGAGTTGGCGTAGTCCATCTGGTAGGTCTTCTTGTCGCCCTTGAGGGCGCCCGAGCTGCCGATGGCGTCGCGGAACGGGTTGTAGAACGCCGAGGCGTACTTGGCGGCGTACGACATGATCTGTTCGTGCTGGTAACCCTTGGCGTCGAGTGCGGCGCGGATGGCGCCGATGCGGCCGTCCATCATGTCCGACGGCGCCTGGATGTCGGCCCCGGCCTCGGTCTGGACGATCGCCTGCTTGACCAGCGCCTCGACCGATTCGTCGTTCAGGATGCGGCCGTCGCGAACGATGCCGTCATGGCCGTCGCTGTTGAACGGGTCGAGCGCCACGTCGCAGACGATGCCGATGTCGGGGACGGCCTTCTTCACGGCCGTGATGGCGCGGCAGACGAGATTTCCCGGATTGTAGGCCTCGCGCGCGTCGGGCGTCTTGGCCTTGGGATCGGTTTCGGGGAAGATCGCGATGGCGGGAATACCGAGGTCGCGGGCCTCCTTCGCAGCCTCTGCAAAGAGGTCGATCGAGAGGCGGTCGACGCCCGGCATGGAGGCGACCGGGGTACGGGCGTTTGTGCCTTCCTGGACGAAGACCGGCCAGATCAGGTCGTCGACGGAGAGCCTGTGCTCGGCGACGAGGCGGCGGGACCATTCCTCGCCGCGATTGCGGCGCAGGCGGGTCGTCGGATAGCGGCCGAGGGTCGTGAAACGGGCGGACATGAGCCGCCTTATGGCGCGAACGGTGAAGGGCCGCAATGCGGCTCCTTTTCCTGCGGAAAGCCGTCGCCAGAGTTGATACGGTCCGGCGGATGGATTTCACCCTTTCAGAAGACCAGCAGGCGTTCCGGGACACTGCCCGGCAGTTCGCGGCCGATCGCATGCTGCCGCAGGCGGCGCGCTGGGACGCCGAGAAGATCTTCCCGGAAGAAGTGCTGCGCGAAGCGGCGGCACTCGGCTTCGGCGGCATCTACGTGCGCGACGACGTCGGCGGCAGCGGCCTCAGCCGCTTCGATGCGGCCCTGATCATGGAGGAGCTGTCGGCCGCCTGTCCCAGCACGGCGGCCTACATCTCGATCCACAACATGGCCGCCTGGATGATCGACGCTTTCGGCGACGACGATCAACGCCGGCGTTTCCTGCCCAGGCTCTGCTCGATGGAGCATTTCGCGAGCTATTGCCTCACCGAGCCGGGCGCCGGCTCCGACGCGGCAGCGCTGTCGACGCGCGCCGAGCTGCAGGGCGACCATTACGTCCTGAATGGCAGCAAGGCGTTCATCTCGGGCGGTGGCCGCAGCGACATCTACGTCGTGATGCTGCGCACCGGGGGCGCCGGGGCAAGCGGCGTCTCGACCCTGGTGGTCGAGGCGGGGACGCCCGGCCTGTCCTTCGGCAAGCAGGAGAACAAGCTCGGCTGGAACAGCCAGCCGACGGCCTCGGTGATCTTCGAGAACTGCCGGGTGCCGGTCGCCAACCGGCTCGGGCCCGAGGGTCATGGCTTCAAGATCGCGATGATGGGACTCGACGGCGGACGCATCAACATCGGTGCCTGCTCGTTGGGCGGCGCGCGCGCCTGCCTGGAGACGGCGTCGCGCTATGTCGTGGAGCGCAAGCAGTTCGGCAAGCCGCTGGCCGACTTCCAGGCAACGCAGTTCAAGCTCGCCGACATGGCGACCGAACTTGACGCCGCGCGGCTCCTGATCTGGCGCGCAGCCTCGTTGCTGGACGCAAAGTCGCCCGAGGCGACGCAGGCCGCCGCCATGGGCAAGCGCTTCGCGACCGACACCGGCTTCCGGGTGGTCAACGACGCGCTGCAATTGCATGGCGGATACGGCTACTTGAAGGACTTCCCGCTGGAGCGCTATCTCCGCGACCTGCGCGTGCACCAGATCCTCGAAGGCACCAACGAGATCATGCGCGTGATCATTTCCCGCCGTCTGTTGATGAGTTGAAGGTATGTCCGAAGCTGAAATTCTGTTCGATGTGAAGGATGGGCTGGGCGTCATGACGCTCAACCGGCCGAAGGTCCTCAATTCGCTGTCGCACGGCATCATCCTCGAGATGGAGCGCGTGATGCCGGAGTGGGAGAGGGACCCATCCATCAAGGCGGTAGTGCTGCGCGGCGCGGGCGACCGGGCCTTCTCCGCCGGCGGCGACGTGGCCGGTCTCTACCGCGAGATGCGCGACAATCCGTCGGGCACGCTGCGCCGCGACTTCTTCCGTGACGAGTACATCGTCAACCGCCGCATCTACCGCTACGCCAAGCCATGGATCTCGCTGATCGACGGCATCAACATGGGCGGCGGCGTCGGCCTCTCGGCGCACGGTTCGCACTCGGTGGTGACCGAGAAGTACCTGTTCGCCATGCCGGAGACGACCATCGGTCTCTTCCCGGATGTCGGCGGCGGCTATTTCCTGACGCGCCTTCCGGGTGCGCTCGGCACCTTCCTGGCGCTCACCAGCTATCGCCTGAAGGCGGCAGACGCGGTGTGGGCCGGCATCGCGAATGCGTTCGTTCCCAGCGCGAGGATCAATGACTTGCAGGCGGCACTGGGCGCGGCCGATCTCTCCGGCCCGCGCGCCAACGAGAAGGTCGATGCCGTCATCGACCGGTTCAAGGCGGATGCCGGCGAACAGACGCTGCCGGCGCTGATGCCGGAGATCGACCGCTGCTTCTCGGCCGAGACGCTGCAGGAAATCGTGGCCGAGCTGAAGAAGTCGAACAGCGAGTTCGCGCAGAAGCAGCTCGCCGCGCTTATGAAGCTGTCGCCGCTGTCGATGGCGATCACGCTGGCACAGCTCAAGGCCTGCGCCAACAAGTCGTTCGAGGACACGATGACCATCGAGTACCGGATGTCGCAGCGCTGCATGCAGAAGGGCCACGACTTCTTCGAAGGGGTGCGCGCGCTGCTGATCGACAAGGACCAGAAGCCGCAATGGAACCCGCCGACGATCGACGGGGTGACCGCGGCGATGGTCGAGGAGCATTTCAGGCCGGTGTCGAACGACCTGTTCTTCGACTGAGGCGGCAACAACCAAACGGAGGAAACCATGGCGAAGATCGCCTTCATCGGTCTCGGCAACATGGGCGGGCCGATGGCCGCCAACCTGGCAAAGGCGCAGCATCACGTGTCGGCGTTCGACCTGTCGGACGCCGCGGTGAGTGCGGCGGTGGAGAAGGGGGCGCACAAGGCTTCCTCGGCCGCCGAAGCCGTCAAGGGGGCGGAGATCGTCGTAACCATGCTGCCGGCCGGCAAGCATGTCCGCGACGTCTACGAAAAGGACGTGCTGCCGAACGTCGCCAAGGGCACGCTGCTGATCGACTGCTCGACCATAGACGTGGAGAGCGCACGCCACGTGGCGGCGCTCGCCGAGAAGGCCGGGATGGACATGGTCGATGCGCCGGTCTCCGGCGGCGTCGGCGGCGCCACTGCGGGCACGCTCACCTTCATGGTGGGCGGCAGCGAGGCGTCGTTCGCCAAGGCCAGGCCGATCCTGGAGAAGATGGGCAAGAACATCGTTCTCGCCGGCACGAGCGGCGGCGGTCAGGCCGCCAAGATCTGCAACAACATGATCCTGGGCATCTCGATGATCGCCGTCAGCGAGGCCTTCATGCTGGCCAAGCGGCTCGGGCTGGACGCGCAGAAGCTGTTCGACGTAGCCTCGACCGCGTCGGGCCAGTGCTGGTCGCTGACCAACTACTGCCCGGTGCCGGGGCCCGTGCCGGCCTCTCCGGCCAATCGCGACTACCAGCCGGGCTTCACGGCGGCGATGATGCTGAAGGACCTGATGCTGGCCCAGCAGGCGGCCAATGCTGCCGGCGCCAGCACGCCGCTTGGCGCGGAAGCCGCCCAGCTCTTCAGCCTGTTCGTGAACTCGGGCAACGGCGCCAAGGACTTCTCCGGCATCGTCAAGATGCTGGACGGCAAGTGAGGAGCGCATGATCACGCTCTACGATCTCGCCTTCGAGGAAGACCGGCGGCCGAGCCCCTTCTGCTGGCGCGCCAAGTTCTCGCTGGCCCACAAGGGCCTCGACTACACCGACGTGCCGATGGGCTTCACGGAGAAGGACAAGATCGCCTTCGCGGATTCCAAGACCGTGCCGGTGCTCAAGGACGGCGACAAGCCGATCAAGGACAGCTGGGCCATCGCCGTCTACCTCGACGACATGTATCCCGAGAAGCTGCTGCTCAAGAGCGAGATGGGGCGTTCCTACGCACGCTTCATCAACGGCTGGGCGGATACCGTGGTCAACGCCGCGCTGTTTCCGCTGATTGTGGGCGATCTCTACGATCGCGTACGACCGGAGGACAAGCCGTACTTCGCGGAGTCCCGCGGCGCGCGGCTGGGCACGAAGGACTTCACCGCTTTCCAGGAACGGGCCCGGGAGAAGGGGCTCGCAACGCTGCGCACAGCCCTCGAACCGGCGCGCCGGGCGTTGCGTGAGCAGAAGTTCCTGTCGGGTGAAGAGGCAGCTTATCCGGACTATATCCTCGCCGGCACCTTCATGTGGCCTCGCACGATCAGTCCGCTGGAATTGCTCGAGAAGGACGACCCGGTCCACGCCTGGCGCGAGCGCATGCTCGACCTGTTCGACGGCATGGCGCGCAAGGCGAAGGCTGCCTGAATGTCCGATACCAAGCCCTTCGATCCGGCCGAGCATCGCTTCGGCCCGACGCACTGGTTCGAGGACCTCTCGGTCGGCCAGAAATTCTACATCAACTCGCGGACCCAGACCGAGGCGCTGTTCTCGGCCTTCCAGCTCGCGAGCGGCGACAACCATCCGATCCACTACGATCGCGAGTACTGCAAGGCGCTGGGCCATCGCGACATGCTGGCCCACGGGCTGCAGGTCGCGATCCAGGGTGCGGCGGGCGGGGGCATCTTCCCGCATTTCGTCGGCGAATCGCTGGTGGGCTTCCTGGAGCAGTCCTCGCGCTTCCTGAAGCCTGTTTATGTCGGCGACACGCTCTACCCGATGCTGGAGGTGACCGAGCTGAAGCCCGGCCGCACCACCGGCGTGGCCGTCCTGAAGCTCGCCATCCACAACCAGAAGGGCGAACTGGTGTGCGATGGCGAGCACAAGTATCTTGTGAAGAAGCGGCCGCAGTAGACGGCAGGAGGAGAGAGTATGATCGGCGTCATCGCGAAACTGACCATCAAGCCCGGCACCAATGCCGACTTCGAGGCGACCATGAAGGCCCTCCAGGCCAAGGTTCATGCCGACGAGCCGGGCAACAAGCTCTATGCGCTGCACAAGACGGGTGATGTTAACGTCTATGTCATGCTGGAGCGGTACCAGGATCAGGCGGCGCTCGAGGCCCATCGGGCCGCGCCGCACTTCAAGGAACTCGGCCGCAAGCTCGGCGACTATCTCGCCGGCCGCCCCGATGTCCAGGTGATGGAAGAAGTCTGAACGACAGGTGGGGCGAGGTTAGCGCATGGATGGCTTTACCCGTCGCCACACAAAACCCGGTACCGCGCCGGGCACCCTCGCCGGGCGCGCGCCCGTTCCCGACGAAGCGCTCGACTTCACATTGGTCGAGTACACGCCGGACGAAATCGAGGTCCTGCATGGGGTGGAGGTGGACCAGTGCCGCTTCCACCTCGGCACGCCCGGGCATACGTGGATCGACGTGGGCGGCAGGCCCAGCTCGGAGATGCTGCGCAGCCTCGGCATGGCCTTCAACCTCCATCCGTTGGCCCTGGAGGATGTGTTCCATGCCAACCAGCGCAGCAAGCTCGACATCTACGAGGGGCAGGGCTTCATCGTCCTGAACGATCCGGCCTATGAGGACTGCACCCTGAAGGGCCGCCAGGTCAGCATCTTCTTCGGCGACAACTACGTCATCTCGTTCCATGACCTGAAAGCGGACATCTTCAAGCCGGTGCGCGACCGCATCCAGACGGCGGGCTCCCGGCTGCGGACCTTCGGCATCGACTATCTCGTCTATGCGCTGATCGATCTCGTGGTCGACCGCAAGTTCCCGCTGATCGAAGCCCTGTCGACCCATCTTGAGGAGCTTGAGGAGGAGGCGCTCGGCCATCCCACCAAGGACACGCTGGCGCACATCCACCAGGCACGGCGCGCGCTGGTGTCGTTCCATCGCATCCAGTGGGCCGAGCGCGAGACCGTGCTGGCCGTGATGCGGCCGGACGTTCCGTTCATCATGCCGGAAACGCGCACCTATCTGCGCGACTGCTTCGACCACGCCGTCGCGGTGCTCGAGCTGGTCGAGAGCTACCGTGAAATGGCGAATGGTCTCATGGAAGTCTATCTCATGGACTCGTCGAATCGGATGTCCGAGGTCATGAAGACCATGGCGATCATCACCGTGTTCTTCATGCCGCTGAGCTTCCTCGCCGGAATCTACGGCATGAACTTCGACCGCGACACCGGCAACATGCCGGAGCTGGGATGGAAGTACGGCTACATGTTCTTCTGGGTGGCGGTCGTCGTGATCGTCAGCTCGATCTTCCTGTGGCTGAAACGCAAGCGCTGGATCTGAGATCGCCATGACCTATCGGATATTCGGCTCGGAACTGTCGCCCTATTCGGTGAAGGTGCGGTCCCTCTTCCGCTACAAGAACATCGATCACGAATGGATCCTGCGCTCGCCCGCGGTGCAGGTGGACTTCCAGAAATACGCCAAGCTGCCGCTCGTGCCCCTGGTCGTGACGCCGGATGGCGAGGGCATCCAGGATTCGACGCCGATCCTCGAACGGTTCGAGGCGTCGCATCCCGAACCGTCCGTGACGCCCGAAGATCCGGCGCTGGCCTTCATTTCCGCGCTGCTTGAAGAATATGGCGACGAGTGGGGCAACAAGTGGATGTTCCACTATCGCTGGCGCTACCAGCCGGACGTCTGGTCGACGGCCGAGCGCATCGCCGTGCAGATGATGGGTGCGCAGGGCACTCTTGCCGTGGCGCAGGCGCGCGCGGCGGTGGCCGAACGCATGATGGGCCGGCTGGGCTTCGTCGGCTCTAACCCGCAGACGGAGCCGGTCATCGAGGCCTCGTTCGCCAAGGCGCTGGGCCTGATCGAGGCACATCTGGCTTCGCGGCCCTATCTATTGGGCGGTCGACCGGCCATGGCCGATTTCGGCCTGTGGGCGCAGCTCTACGAGGCTGCGACCGACCCGACGCCGGGCGCCATCATGCGGGCCTCGGCGCCGAAAGTGATGGAATGGGTCCAGCGGATGCTGTCGCCGAAGGCCGAAGGCGGGTTCGAGACACTGGCTGCGCTTGCCCCGACGCTCGAGCCGCTGCTCACTCAGGAAGTGGGCGCGTTGTTCCTGCCTTGGTCGGCAGCCAATGCCACCGCAATCGGACGCGGAGACAAGAACTTCACCGTGAGCCTTAGCGGCGCAGCGTGGACGCAAGAGCCGCAGAAGTACCATGCACGCTCGCTGGCAGAGATTCGCCGCAAGTTCGCAGCGGCAAAGGAAACGGCGGGACTGGAGCGCTTGCTGGCGGCCAGCGGGTGCCTGGCAGGTCTCGCCGGCTAACGTAGCGACGTCAGGATCAGGGTGAGGCCCGACAGGCAGAGCAGCCCTAGCAGGATGCGGCGGAACTGGACGTCGTTGATTCGGCCGTACAGCGCCAACCCGATCCGCGCGCCGATCAGCGTCGTCGGCACGGTGATCGCGGCCCAGATCAGGAATGTCATGTCGAGGAAGCCTGCAATCCCGGCCGAGACGAGGGCCAGGAACAGCACGCTCATGTTGAAGGGCTGGTTGACGCCGCGCTGCTCGTCCTTGCCGTAGCCGCGGAGCTGCGCCCAGATCGCCGGTGCCGGGCCGCTGAGGCTCGCCATGCCACCCAGCACGCCGCCGATCAGGCCCACGGCCGCATCGGCCGGCCGGGCGCCGCCGGTGATGACCGGCGG